>ERZ857629.639-NODE-639-length-45630-cov-7.410708_pt1 | contig 45630 bp, 42 predicted proteins | sample MGYA00519700_ERZ857629 | MGnify/ENA primary metagenome ERZ857629 (study PRJEB31778, sample SAMEA3449351) | human gut metagenome | biome: human gut; feature: human-associated habitat; material: faeces | place: United Kingdom | collected 2010/2012 ... | reverse complement strand
ATGGTGATGGACAAGTTGATGAAACTGATATTGATTTGTATACAAAATACATGAGCACTAAGGAAATAACAACTTTCCCAGCAGGCGCTCCACTTGAAGAAAAAACAACAACTAAAGAGATAATAAATGTAAATCCAGATACATTTCTAATAGAAAACTCACTAGAAAAAGGACAAACACATGAATATGAAATAATAATGTGGATAAGTAATGCTGCTACTAATAATGATTTATATGTGAATGGAGATACGACAAAACCTATTGAATATAAATATGCACTTAATATAGAGTCAAGTGATGAAGAAATAAAAAATAAAGCTATGACTGCTAGTGAATTTGCTCTTGCAAATGTAGGAAAAAATGGCCTTGAAGAAGTAAAAGAATCAGATACAGTTACAAGTTATAGATATAGAGGAAAAAATGTAAATAATTATGTAATATTTAATGATGAAACATGGAGACTAATCGGAGCAATTCCAACTGAAAATTCTAGTAAAGTAACTGAAACTAGATTTAAACTCGTAAAATCAGAAGATTTTGGAACAACAAATGTAGAAAAAACAAGTGAATTATGTAATATATCATATTATAATAGTTTGAGTAAAATAACACAAAGTATGATTGATGATATAATGTATACTGCATATGATGATAATGGTATTTATTGGAATAATCCTAAAGTTGGTTTAATAAAAATGGATGATTATAATTACTCATCAAGCAAAGAGTGTACAAAGACATGTCAAAATAGCTGGGGATGTTCTTTTCAAGATGATGCAACTAATTGTATAACAAATAATTGGCTATATTATGAAAAAAATACATGTACAATAGAAACAGAAGACACGGGAGTTTATTTATATCGTGGAATACTTCCAAATGGTAGTGCAACTCTTTTTTCACCAGAATTTAGTGATACTTGTTATGTGTATCCAACAGTATATCTCTCATCTAATGTAAAAATATCCGGAGGATCTGGCACAAGTTCTGATCCATACCAACTAACCCTTGAATAGAAATAGAAAATTAAACTATTTCTTTTTTTTTATTTATATTTGTGATAGAATTGTTTTAGGAGATGATATCTATGAATAAAAAAGGATTTACATTTGTTGAGTTACTAGCAGTAATAGTAATACTTTCTATTATTACTACTCTTACTGTTGTATCTTATAGAAGTTATACAAAACAAGCTAAGGAAAAAGAACTTGTTGCTGTTAGAAAAACTATTGAGTCTGCTTATAATAATTATAGAACTAAGAATCTTTATAATGGTGGTACTGTTAAAGATACAATAACTTTATCTGAATTAGTTTCTCTTGGTTATATACCTAAAGGATTTAATTATAATAAGGAACAATTTAGTTCTGATGATTTAGGTAATAGTAGTATTACTGTTGTTAAGAAGGGCAGTGTTATTAATAATTATCTTTATGATGCTAATAACATGCAAAATTGTAAGTTTGAAAAAATGTTGGAATATGGAATATGTAAAACTGAGATTGATGATACAAATATTAATATTAATGGTGATAATACTATTGATTCCGATAGCATGACATTTAAATGTGTGACTGCTGATGCTGGTTCTCTTGATAGAGCTTGTTTAGATAATGGTAAAAGAGTTATTGTTTTTCCAAGTGAAGATGATGCTTTTTGCTTGAAAGTAGTTCTTACTGACTCTAAAGGATTAAAAAAAGATTTAATCAATGATAAAGATATACCATATTGTAAGGAGTAGTTATGAACATAATTAAAGTAATGAGTGATGATTTATCTAATAAGATAGCAGCAGGTGAAGTAGTAGAGTCTTTAATGAATATAGTTAAAGAATTAGTTGAAAACTCTATTGATGCTGGTGCTAGTGTTATTAAGATATATCTAATGGAATCTGGTATTAAATCTATAAAAGTTGTTGATGATGGAAAGGGGATGTCTAGGGAAGATTGCAAGAATTCTATACTTAGGCATGCTACTAGTAAGTTATATAGTAAAGATGATTTATTTAATATAAACACTCTTGGTTTTAGAGGAGAAGCTCTTCCTTCGATTGGTAGTGTCTCTAAAATGACTATTGCTACTAGTGATGAAGAATCCTCTACTTTACTTGAAGTCACCGGTGGTGTTATTACTAATTGTTCTTCTACTGATTTAAGACGTGGTACATCAATTAGTGTTTGTGATATTTTTTATAATACTCCTGCTAGGTTTAAATATTTAAAGAGTCTTCATACTGAACTTGCTAATATACTTAACTATGTTAATAAGATGGCTCTTGCTAATCCTTCTATTTCTTTTTATTTAGAAAACGATTCTAAAGTACTCCTTAATACTGATGGAAGTGGTAATTTACTTAAGGTTATTAATAGTATATATGGACTTGATGTTACAAAGAAAATGCTTAAAGTAGAGTGTTCTAATAGTGATTATGTAGTTTCCGGATATATTTCTTATCCTGAGATTAATAGATCAAGTAGAAATAATATTACTTTACTTGTTAATGGAAGATATGTAAGAAATAATGATATTATACGTAGTATTTTAGATGGGTATCATACTTATTTACCAATAAATAGGTATCCTATTATTGTTTTAAATATTAAGACTGATCCCTATATAATAGATGTTAATATACATCCTACTAAAATGGATATTAAATTCTCTAAAATTGAGGAGTTAAAAGATATGATTTATAACATGATATCTAGTTCCTTAAATAAACTTACTTTAATACCTGAAGCTAAGTATGAACAAAGACCTATTTCTAATATTGGTAGTGTTAATACTGTTAATGATAAGGTTGATTTTAAGAATAAAGATTTAAAAGAAGAAGTTAAGTTTGAAGAAATTAACTTTGACTTTAATAATGATTATGTAGTTAGTGATAATGAAGAAGAGTATGTAGAAAAAGAAAAAATGAAAAAAATTACTCCTTTAGCCTTAGCACATGGTACTTATATAATCGGAGAAAATGAAGATGGAATATTCCTAATTGATCAACATGCTGCGAATGAAAGAATTAATTATGAGTATTATCTAAAAGAACTAGGTAAAGATACTAATACTAGTGTTGATCTTTTAGTACCTATTAAAATAGAACTTTCTAATAATGAGTATTTGTCTTTAAAAGAAAGTATTAATGTTTTAGATGAGATGGGATTTACTTATGATGATTTTGGTTTTAATACTTTAATTATTCGTAGTCATCCTTCTTGGATAAAAAAAGAGTATACTAATGAGACTATTAGAAAGATAATCGAAGTAATTATAGAGCATAAAGATTTTAATAAAGAAAAGTTTAATGAGAGAATTGCTATTACTTTAGCATGTAAGATGTCTATTAAGGCTAATGAGCATATTTCTCATGAAGAAATGGTAGTGCTATTAGATAGATTAAGAAATACTAATAATCCATTTACTTGTCCTCATGGTAGACCTACTGTTATTACATATACAATATATGAACTTGAAAAAATGTTTAAAAGAGTAATGTAGTTTACTTTTTTTCTTTTTTATGATATAATATGGCTGTTTTTAGGGAGGATAATATGGCTAATATAAGTGTATCAGTTACTGGAGAACATGATGATGGAATTATTACTAGTTTAAATGGTTTTGTAACTAGTGAAGTAGATATAAGTTATGATGAGGCAGAATATGCTGTTATAGGTTCTCTTAATGAGTGTGGATATGATATTGATAGTGTTAATTTAAGTAAGATTTCTATTGGTAATTATATATTTGATGCTAAAACTAAGAATGATAATTATAATGATATTATGGATTTTATAACTAAAAGAAGATGAAAATGGTGCTTGAAAAAGCACCTTTTTATTTAATAAATTTGACTTTTTGTTCGTTTTATGATATGATGTGTCATGTTTTAGGAGGGGTAATATGTCAAATATAGTATTATCTATTTATAAACAAGATGTCAGTAGAATGTGTGGTTATGCTTATAGTAGTGATGAATTAACTAAGGAACAAGCCGAAGCTGCCATTAGAAAATTTGCAAGTAATTATTACACTGATCTTGATATGGTTAATCTGATTGAAATATCAAAGAATAAGTATATGTTTGATGTTGTTTCTTTAAGTGATGAGTTAGAGGAAGAACAAGTAGAAAAAGATACGTTTAATATTAAAAATAATGAATTATCTGATATTAAGATTTCAATCTATGATGAAAGTACTAGTAGAGTATGTGGTTATGCCTATAGTAATGATTTGATAACTTGTGATGCTGCTGAAGAGAAGATTAAGTTAGTTCTAAGTTATTTTGGTTATGATATAGGTAGAGTTAATTTTACCACCATTAGTGATAAAAAGTACATGTTTAATGCCAAAACTAAGACTGATGAATATGAAAGTACTATTAAACGTTTAGTTAAAGGAAGATAATTATGATTTATGCAATTATTGGGCCAACCGGAGTTGGAAAAACTAAACTTAGTATTATGCTTGCTAAAAAACTTAATGCGGAAATTATTAATTGTGATAGTCAACAAGTTTATAAAGAATTATCAATCGGGGTAGCCAAGATTAAAGATGAAGAAAAGGAAGAAATTATACATCATTTAATTGATAATGTTAGTGTTTTAGATAATTATTCTGTTTATAATTATCAAACAGATGCCAGAAAAATACTTAATAAACTTCTTAATGAAGGTAAAAATGTAGTCATAGTTGGAGGAACTGGATTATATTTAAAAGCACTTCTTTATGATTATACTTTTAATGATAATACTAATAAGAATAAGAAGTTATATGATTTTAAACTTATTGGTCTTACTTGTGATAGAAATAATTTATATGAAATTATAAATAACAGAGTTGATCAAATGATTAATTCTGGTTTAGAGGATGAAGTAAGAACTTTGTATGATAAAGGTATTAATTCAAAAGTAGTTAATACAGCAATTGGTTATAAAGAGTTTTATTCTTATTTTAAAGGTGAAATTACTAAAGAAGAAGCTATTTCTTTAATAAAGAAAAGATCTAGAAATTATGCCAAGAGACAGTATACATTCTTTAATAATCAGTTTGATTCTATAGAATGGTTTGATGTTTTAAAAATGTCTTTTGATGAAATAATAGACGCTATTATATAGGCGTTTTTTTTACATTTTTTGTCAAAAATTGTTATTTTTATATTTACTTTCCAAATAATAAATGGTATTCTTATCATAAGGAGGTAAAACAAATGAAAAACAAAATATTTTATGGATTAGGTTTATTAACTATAAGTACTTTTGGGTTTGTAGTTAATGCAAATGCACTTGATGTTACAAAAGATTTTACTTTAACTGAAGATGTTAAAGATGGAATCGTTGTTAAAGCAGGAAGTAATGTTAAAATCAATTTAGCAGGTTTTAATGTTAGTAATGAAAAAGGTGATCACACTATTAAGATTGAAAAAGGTGCGACCGCTGTTATAACAGGAGAAGGTATTGTTACAAATAATACAAATAAAAAAGCTCCAGTTTTTAATGATGGTACTGTTACTATTGAAAGTGGTACATATAAACGTGTTGATGCTGAAAACAATACTTTTTATGTATTATTAAATCATGGTAAAATGACTATTAATGGTGGTAAGTATGCTCTTGAAAATGGTATTTCATCTTTAATTGATAATGGATGGTATACAGCATCTGAAAATACTTCAAAAGAATATGCTACTTTAACTATTAATGATGGTACTTTTGAAATGACTGCTAATAATAAATACATCAAAAATGATGATTATGGTAAAATGATAGTAAATGGTGGTACATTTAATATGTATAAACCAAGTAGTGCTGTCATTGCAAATGTAGGTTCAGTTGGTGGAGAAGAATCTTTAATAGTAAATGATGGTACATTTAATTACTATGGTACTGCTGCTGATAGAAAACCTGGTTATGCTATTTGGGATTATAATTGGGGAGAACAAGATAAATCTGTTACTATAGTAAATGGTGGCAAGTTTAACTTACATGGTACTCAAGTAGCAGGTATTACTAATGCTACTTTAGCTGAAAATAAAAAAGAATATAAAGTTCTTGGTTCTGATGAATATATTATGGTTAAAGAAGATGAATTAGTTAATACTCCACAAGTTGATGCTATGACAGAAGATGCTATTGCTAAAGAAGATAAGGCTTTAATTGATAAAGTTGTTACTGATAAGAAATATAATGTAGCAGGTTATTATGAAATTGACTTATTTAAAGCTACTAGTAATGGTTTAAAAGTTGAACAATTAACTGAGGTAGAAGGTGGTGTTTCTATTAAACTTCAATTACCTAGTACACTTGCTAGTGTTAAGAAAGGGTTTAAGAGAACTTATTATGTAATTAGATTACATGATGGTGTTACTACTGTTTTACCTGCTGTTGATAATGGTAATGGAACTATTACATTTAAGTCTGATAAGTTCTCAACTTATACACTTGTTTACAATGATTCTGAAATAAAAAAAGTAACTAATCCAGATACTGCTGATAATGCTTTAGTATATTTTGCAGTAGCTACTATTTCACTGGTAGGATTAACTGTAACAGGAATTAAATTAAAAAAAAGATTTAATTAATAGAAAGGACTAAGGTCCTTTTTTTCTTGACATTTTGTTCGTTTTATGATATAATTTAGACACTTTTAAAGATGGTGGTATAGTGAACAAGGAAAATAGTTTTACTAATAAAATACATAAGAGTTATGATGTAGATAATTATGTTATTGATAAAGATTATGTATTTGATAAATCTAAAATATTTTTTGAAGATAGTAATACTCTTATATATGTTATAAGAGACAGACTTGGTTTTAAGATTGATAAGAGTTTACTTAATAAAGAAAGACAATCATATAATATTGAAGAAATGGTATCTGGTTTAGTCTTAAGACAAGACAATATTAAACTTACTGATTTTCCTGTTGGAGTCGTTTCATGTAAAAGAAGATGTATCGGACAAGTGATTAGATTATATAAAGATTATATTTCTTTATATGATGCAGTTAATGATAATAATATAGAATTACTTTATAATAAAGTTTTATGTATAATTGATGAACTACTTAATAATGGCATCATGTATTCTGATATTCATGAAAACAATTTTTTAGTTAATAATAATCTCGATGTTAAACTAATTGATTTTGAAAGCAGTTGTGTATCATTTAATAATATTAGTCCAAATGATAAGATCTTTTGCTATTCTAAAATAAAGAGTATGTTTGATAAATTAAACACACTTAATGAGGGGAATTATTATGGAAAATAATTTAAGTTTATTTTTTAATGATTTAAAAAATATTGATAAAATACCTGATGCTTTTTTAATTGATTACATTAAAAAAGCACAAAATGGTGATATCAAATCTAGAAATAAGGTTATTGAGTCAAATATAGGTTTAGTCATTCATTGTTGTAAATACTACAATGTACTTAATTCATTATCCTTCGAAGATCTTATTAATGAAGGATGTTTTGGTCTAATCGAGGCTATTAATAAATATGATGATACTAAATCAGTTAAGTTCTCTACTTATGCTTTTATACTTATTAGACAAAGTATTAGTAAAGCTATTTTAAACGAAGATAATTTAATAAAGATTTCTTATGATATAAATAATAAGGTAAAAAAAATTATGAAAGGTATTTCTTTTATACTTGATAATGGTTATTATTTTTCTATTGATTTATTAAGTGATATTATAGATATGGATCATGATGAACTAACTTGTTTTTTAATAAATTATTCATATTTATTTCCATCTTTATTTGATACTGATATAGACTTATATGATGTTATTGATGATTATAATTTAGAAAATAGTGTAATTAATTCTTTTTTACCTGGTTATTTAAATGAAGCTTTTGAATGTTTAACTATGACAGAAAAAGAAATAATTATGATGAGGTTTGGTCTTATTAACGGTGATAGAATGTCTATTGATCGTATTACTAAAAAACTTGGTTTTGGGGTAGAAAGATATAGGGTTATTAAAAGAGAAAGAAGGGCTCTTAAGAAGTTGAAAGAGTATTGTGAAGAGAATGATCTTAAAGAATATTTAAGAAAATGACGAAAAAAGTTGACAAAAACGAAAAAATGTGCTATAATTTAAACACTTAATTGAGATACCATAGTAGAAAGAAGTTTGGGGGTTATATTATGGAAAACAAAAGATTAAATTATCATTTTGAATATGTTAATGAAAATGAGTTTAGAAAAAGAGAAAGATCAGTTAGAAAGTATAACATGCTTGCTTATAAAAAACTACAATTTGAATATTATCCATCAATTAGAGAAGGTAAATTCTTAGGTAAAATGGTTAAAGAATCTAAGAAGGATAATACTCAAGAATATGAATTAAAGTTACCTACAGATGCATTATTTTCTAAAGTACATGGTGATATAGTATTACATTATACTGTTTATTTAGATAAGAATATAGTATTACTTGTTACTATTACTCCAGAAGATATTTTAGATGAAGGTCATCGTAGTGAACTTGGAACATATAAGGGCGTTATGATTTCTAATACTAATGCTGATAAGGATATGTTTAAAGTTAATTTACTTAATGCATTGAACCAAAAATAATGGTTCTTTTTTTTGTAAAATTTTTTAAAAACGTATTGATTTATTAAAAATAATATGATATTATTAATAAGCAATGGACCCTTAGCTCAGTTGGTTAGAGCATCCGGCTCATAACCGGGAGGTCGTAGGTTCGAGCCCTACAGGGTCCACCATACGCGGGTATGGCGGAATTGGCAGACGCACTAGACTTAGGATCTAGCGGAGTGATCCATGGGGGTTCAAGTCCCTTTACCCGCACCATATGAATATTACTAACTAGAAATAGTTAGTTTTTTTATTGTCTTGTATGTTTTTCTTTACTTTTCTTTGTTTTTATTATATAATATTTACATCTTAGGGGATGATGGTATGTCGACAATAAAGAAAATGATTATAAATAGAAATGATTTAGAATTTATATATGCTGAAAAACAAAAAGATATGATGGGTAATATTAGTTACTTAGTATATCATCAAAATACTAAACCATTTGTATACTCAGAAGAAACATTCCATAGTATTTATGGAGAAGATAAGAAGTATCCTTTAATTACTTTTATTTCTTCAGTAGAAGATAGACTTCTAGAACTTGATGTTGATAATGATAAGAAACTATCATACATTCTTAAAGGCTTCTTTGAAGTAAGTAAAAAAATTAATGGTAAAAATTATGCTAATCCATCATTATGGGGTTATAAAAGTACTTTTATTACTGCACTTGGATTGTTCAACACATTAATAACAGTAGAAAATAATAAACAGTATCTTTCAAATACTCATGATTATGAAGAAGAGTATCAAAGGTTAATGAAAAAAGAAATTAAGCAAGAAAATTAAAATCTTGCTTTATATTTTATAAAAAATATTGTAATATATATTATAAGAGGAGTGATAAAAATGATAACTAAACCAAAAGGAACATATGATTTATATGGAAAAAAAGGAAAAGAAACAGTAGCACTAAGAAACTTTATTGAAGAATTGATGGATAAGTTTAATTATGAATATATTAAAACACCACTTTTTGAATCTTCAGAACTTTTCCATAGAGGAGTCGGAGATACTACTGATATAGTAACAAAAGAAACATATGATTTTGTTGATCGTGGAGATCGTAATATGACACTTCGTCCAGAGGGAACAGCAGGAGTCATAAGAAGTTATATTGAAAATAAAATGTCAAATGATGCAAGCGTACCTAAGAAATTTTGGTACTTTGGACCAATGTATCGTTATGAAAGACCTCAGTCAGGAAGATATAGAGAATTCCAACAATTTGGTATTGAAGCATTAGGTAGTAATGATCCAATGTTAGATGCTGAAGTAATTAGTGTAGCAACTACATTATTTAATATGCTAGGACTTCAAGGAATAAAAGTAAATATTAATACACTAGGAGACAATGAATCACGTGAACTTTATCGTAATGCTTTACTTGATTATTTAAGACCTCATATTGATTCTTTATGTGATGATTGTAAGAAAAGATTTGAAAAAAATCCTCTTAGAATACTTGATTGTAAAGTAGATGGAGATAATGAAGTATTAAAAAATGTACCTAAAACTATTGATTATTTAAATGAATCTAGTAAAAAGCATTTTGATAAAGTATTAAAATATCTTGACGCTTTAGAAATAGAATATAATATTGATACAAGCATAGTAAGAGGACTTGATTATTATACTCATACTGTATTTGAAATAGAGGCTTCTGTCGAAGGATTTGGTAGTCAAAATGTTATGTGTGGTGGAGGAAGATATGATAATTTAGTTAAAACACTTGGCGGACCAGATACACCAGGAGTAGGTTTTGCTATTGGAATAGAACGTCTACTTACCGCTCTTGAGTTTGAAGAAATCTCTTTAACAGATGACGACTCTATTGATTGCTATATTATGCCTATGGGTGATGAACAAAAAGAATTCTCATTTGCATTACTTAGTGCTCTTAGAATACTTGGTATAAAATCTGATATTGATTATTTAAATCGTAGTATTAAGTCTAACTTTAAACAAGCTGAAAGACTAAATGCTAAGTTTGCTATTATAATTGGAGAAAAAGAATTAGAAGAAGACTATCTAACTGTTAGAAATATGCAAACTAAAGAAGAAGAAAAAGTTGCCAATGAGATGATAATAACTTATTTATTTGATTCATTAATGGATAATGAAGATTTATGTGACTGTGGATGTTCTCATGATCATGAATGTGATTGTGATGACTGCGATTGTGATAAATAATGGATGTAAAAGATATTGAAAGAAGCATAATTAAAAAATATAAAAGTAAAATATTTGGAAGATTCTTACATGGAGTAAAAGAGTTTGAAATGGTATCGGATGGTGATAAAATTGCTGTTTGTATATCCGGAGGAAAAGACTCTTTTCTTCTTGCAAAATGTATGCAAGAACTAAAAAAACATAGTAAATACAATTTTGATTTAGAGTTTATTGTAATGGACCCTGGTTATGAAAAGAAAAATCTTGATTTAATTAAAGAAAACTTAAAAAAATTAGAAATTGATGCTACTATATATGATAGTAATATTTTTAATGAGATAAAAGATTCTGCATCTATGTGTTACTTATGTGCTAGAAAAAGAAGAGGTTTTTTATATGCAAAAGCTAAAGAATTAGGATGTAATAAAATAGCACTTGGACATCATTTTGATGATGCTATTGAAACTATTTTACTTAATATTATTTATGCTGGTGAATATAAGGCAATGATGCCTAAACTAAAGAGTACTAATTTTTCTGATATGGAGCTTATTAGACCGCTTTATTACGTCAAAGAAAGTGATATTATATCATGGAAAAATTATTGTGAGTTATCATTTCTAGATTGTGCATGTACAATAACTAAAAAACATATTGGAAAAAGACGTGAAATAAAAGAACTGATAAGTAGCTTAAGAAAAGTTGATAAGAATGTAGATATACATATTTTAAGGAGTAGTTCTAATGTTAACTTAGATGCTATTTTAGGATATAAAACTAAAGATAAAAAAGTTTCATTCATGGATGAGTATTAACTTTACACAACTGTGTAAAGTTTTTTCTATGTTATTTACTTCTTATCATTAATATGATATATTAGTATTACCAGAGGATACAGAATTGTAAAAACCGTACAAGCAACGATAAGGGAGTCAAAATATTATTCGGTGTTGAATATTTATCGTCGATAAAGATCCTAAAGAATAATCTATGATACCCACCTGTAAATAAACAGGTTTTTCGTCTAGTGTAGCCCTGGTTTTTTTGTGTTTATTATTTACTTTATTCATTTTTTTATATATAATTATACATGGAGGAAGTTTTATGAAAAATCGTAGTGAATTAAGGGAAATTATTATTAAAGTGCTATATCAAATCTATATTTATGAAAATGGTAATATTTCATATGATATAGATAGTTTGATTAAAGAACAACTTGAAGAATCAAATGATTTTGTAAATGATACTGTAAAAGGAATAATATCTAAAAATGATGAATTAGTAAGTCTTGCTAATAAGTATTTAAAAGATTGGACTATTGATAGATTAGGTAAGGTGGATAAAGCTATTATATGTCTTGGTATATATGAACTTATGTATACAGATACTCCGAATATTGTTTGTATCAATGAAGCAGTAGAACTTGCTAAGAAGTATTCTGATGATAAAGTTATAAAAATGATTAATGGTGTTTTAGATAGTGTTCTTCATGGGGAAATAGAAAATGAATGATAAGTATTTAACTGTTACTCAAATTAATAAATATATTAAATATAAGATGGATAATGATTCTAATTTAAGTGTTGTTTATTTAAAAGGGGAAATATCTAATTTTAAGAATCATTCATCAGGACACTTATATTTTACTATCAAAGATGAATCTTCAAGAATACTTGCTGTTATGTTTAGAGGTAATGCTTCAAAAATTAATTTTAAACCTGTTGATGGTTCTAAGGTTTTAGTAGTAGGTAGAATTAGTTGTTATGAAGCAAGTGGTAATTATCAAATATATGTTGAGGAAATGCTTGAGGATGGAGTAGGCAATCTTTATTTAGAGTTTGAGCGTCTAAAGAAAAAACTGGGGGATAAAGGTTATTTTGATGATATGTATAAAAAACCTATACCTAAGTTTCCTAAAAGAATTGGTATTATTACTGCTCCGACTGGAGCAGCAATAAGGGATATAATTACTACGATTAATCGTAGATATAAATTAGTAGAACTTTATATATTTCCATCACTAGTACAGGGTGAAAATGCTAAAGATGATATAGTTAGAAACTTAGAGCGTGCAAATAACTATGACTTAGATCTTATTATTTTAGGACGTGGTGGTGGCTCAATCGAAGACTTATGGGCTTTTAATGAAGAAGTGGTGGCTGATGCAATATTTAAAAGTAATATTCCAATCATTAGTGCAGTTGGTCATGAAATAGATTTTACTATTAGTGATTTTGTTAGTGATTTAAGAGCACCGACTCCAACTGCAGCAGCAGAGTTATCTGTTCCTAATACAATAGATTTAATTAATTATATAAAGCAATTAGAAATTAGAGCTAGTAAGTCTATGGAAAATATTATTGATACAAAAAAGAGTAGACTTAATAGTCTTATTAACTCTTATGTATTAAAAAATCCTAAGAATATGTATGAGATTAAGTCTCAAAAACTAGATAATCTAGTGGATAAGTTAAATATTTATATAAAAAGAAATCTTAATGATAAGAACAATAGATTTATAAATATATTAAATAAGTTAGATGCATTAAATCCTATTAACACTATTAAAAGAGGATATTCTATTACTAAAAATAAAGATAAAGTTATTACTAGTATAAATAGTGTAGGTGAAAATGATATAATTACTACTGACTTAGTAGATGGTATTATTACCTCTAAAGTAGTGAAAGTGGAGGAGAGTATATGAAAGAATTAAGTTTTGAAGAAAAGTTAGAGAAATTAGAAAGTATTGTTAAAGAATTAGAAAGTGGAGGAGTTCCTCTTAATGATGCTATTGCTAAGTTTAATGAGGCAATGTTGCTTGCTAATGATTGTAATAAGATATTAGAAAGTGCTAATGAGACAATAAATAAAGTAGTCAATAATGATAGTATTGAAGACTTTAAAGTTGAGGAATAAAATATGAATACAGGCAAAAAAGTATATGATAAGTTAACTAAGTTTATTAAACTTAGTGCTATTTGGGTTATAAAGATATTGTTTGGGCCATGCCATTTTAAAAACGTTTCTATTTTTAAAAGAATGTATTATGCAATAAATGGAGGTTTTATGCCTGATCAAATTGTTTTATATAATTTAAATAAAAAAAATAAAAAAAATTACTTATCAGAATTTGATTGGTATAAATCGAGATATATAAATGAACCATACAATTTCATATTAAACAATAAACTTGTGTGTTCAGATTTATTAAAACAATATATATCAGTTCCAGAAACATTGTGTATAAAGAAACGCGGAGTAGTTTATTCCAGTAATAATAAAATTAATGATTATCATGATATAATTGAAATGTTAAAAGATAAAAAAGATTTATATATAAAACCTATCAATATTGGCAAAGGTATTGGAGTTTATAGATTAGGATATGATGAGAATAAGTTATTAATTGATTACAATGAAACTACTGAAAATGAATTTTTATCATTTTTAAAGAATAGAGATAATTATTTTATTTCTACATGCATAAGACAATCTAACATGCTTGATAAAATATACAATAAGACTACTAATACAATTAGATTAATTACAGTTAGAAATCCAAAAACTAATAAATGCGAAGTTTTATATGCAGTACAAAGAATAGGAACTAAAGAAACTATTCCAGTTGATAATGGTTCACGCGGAGGGTTAGTTGCTTTAATTGATATTGAAACAGGCATTTTATCAAGCGCTAAATCTATTCAAAGAATTTGCAATTATGAAAAACATCCAGATTCTAATAATCAAATTAAAGGAATAAAGATAGAAAAATGGAGTGAAATAAAAAAAGAGTTTGTTAATTTAATGGAAAAGTTTCCATATTTATATTTTGTGGCGTGGGATATACTTTTAACTGATGATGGACCATATGTTATTGAAGCAAATACTTCATCTGGTGTAAACATAATTCAATTATGGGGCGGACAAAGAAATGAAAAACTCGGTAATTTCTATAAAGCGCATAACATAATAAAAAAATAAAGGAGGTATTTTAATGAGAAATAAATTAAGAAAAATATATGAAAAACATGAAAATAGTATCTGGTGGATGTATATTTTACTAGCATTTTTATTTAGTGTTGCTAACAAATATCAAAAAATAAAAGAAGAGACTAATGAAGCACTTGATAATTTTGAAGATAGTAATATAACAAAAAATAAAAGAAAACAAATGTATAGAAAACTTGTTGTTTACAGATATATATATTGCATAAGAGCAAATGAATATTACCTATATGGTTTTTCGGATGTTCCTTATGACATGAGAGATACTTTTATGACTAGACAACTTACTCAAAGATATTACTCAGTTATTAATATGAAAAGGTTCAGAAAAGTCTTTGATAATAAAAATTTATCTTATCAAGTATTTAATAAGTATTACAAAAGAGATATGATTTGTGTAAGAACTGAAAAGGGTAAATATAAATTTGATAATTTTATAAAAGATAAAGATAGATTTATTCTTAAACCATTTTCGGGTCATAGTGGCGAAGGAATAAAAATTATTGATAAAAAAGATTTTAAAAATGATGATGAACTATTTAATTATACTTTAGAACACGCACCATATGTTGCAGAAGAATTAATTAAACAATCAGATAAACTTGGATGTTTTCATGAAAGATCAGTTAATACAATAAGGGTAGTTACATTCCAATATAAAGATGATGTCTCAATCTTATGGGCTTTTTTAAGAACCGGTCAAGGAAAATATGAGGTTGATAACATGGGGGCAGCAGGACTTGGAGCATTAATTGATCATGACACTGGTGTGATAATTAGTGATGGTGTAGATTGGAAAGGTGATTTATTAGAAAGGCACCCTGATTCTAATATTAAATTCAAAGGATTCAAAATTCCAAGATGGGATGAATTAACAGAAATGGTTATGAATTTATCAAGTGAAATTGAAGAAATGCATTGTGTTGGATGGGATTTAGCACTTACTGATGATGGTTGGGTTTTGGTCGAAGGTAATGCCAGACCACAATGTGTCACTATTCAAACATTTACAAAAAAAGGATATAGAAATTATTATGACAAAATGTATCAATTGGTAAAACATGAGCAAGAAGAAAAAAATAAAATGATGGAGGGAAAATAATATGAAAACTATTATTGGTTTTACTGGTGACGTTGCCTTTAGTGAATATACAAAAAATATTTGTGATAGACCAGAAAAAATAGACAAAAGAATATATGACTTTTTTGAGTCAAATGATTTTAATGTCATAAACTTTGAATCACCTATCACAATGAGTGAGATAACTGAAAAGGATGCGCTAGCTCACAAATCGAATCCAACAGCACTCCAATTCGTAAAAAAGCACATTAAAAATCCTATTTTAAGTTTAGCTAATAATCATATGATGGATTTTGGTAAAAAAGGTTTATTAGATAGTTTAGAATATACTGAAAAGGAAAATTTAAAAACTATTGGTGCTGGACGCAACGAAAATGAAGCTACCGACTATGTAATTCTAGGTGATGAGGTTAAAGTTGGAATTTTAGCGTTTCAATATAAAGATTATTTTATTGCAACTGAAAATGCTCTTGGAACAGCACATGAAAAACATAAAAAATTAATTAAGAAAAAAATTAAAAAATTGAAGGAAAAAGTTGATTATGTTGTATTAGTTTATCATGGTGGTGATGAGTTTTTAAATACACCAATGCCATATACAAGAAAAAAAATAAAAAAATTCTTGACATATGGTGCGGATATAATAGTTGCACATCATCCACATACAGTTCAAGGATATGAAAAAATAAAAAATAAAACAATATTTTATTCGCTTGGAAACTTTATATTTGATACTGATTTTCAAAGAGCTCAAAGTGGCACAGATGAAGGGATACTATTAAAAATTGAGTTTTCTAAAGATAACTATAGTTTTAAAGAATATCCTATTTATAACAATAGAAAATCGAATACAATAGAGTTAGTTACAAAAAATGATAACTTTAGAGACATAAAAAAAGTATATAGGAAACTATGGAAAAAAGAAGCAAATAGGTTGGAACAAATTAAGGCTAATAAGAAAGAATTAAGAAATTATAGAAATAAGTTTTCAATTAATAATTTACATATTGAAAAAGCAAATTGTAAAAATTTTGTAACTTTTGATCAATTAATTAAAGATAATTATTTCGATGGAGTTAATGAAAAACCTATTTTTAAAACTACTAATATCTTTCAAAGAAAGTTTAGGAGAATTAAAAAGAAAATAAAGCGTGTTAGCTTAAAAAAATACTTAACAATAAAATATGCAAAAATTTTTAAATAGAGGTGAAAAAAATGAAAATAAAAAATGTTAAGAAAGTTTATAGAAAGATTGGAAAGAAAGTTTATAAGAAATTTTTTGGAATGGAGCATAAGTATACTATTGCAAAATTGTGTAAGGAATTTGGGGTAGAAGTACCAGACAATTTAAAAGATGTTCAAAATGACATTATCACTAACATTACTGCAAAAGAGGCAGATGTGATTCCAGGAAGTGTTTTCTTTGTTGGATATTATATTCTTAGAAGTAATAATGCATTTGAAGAATTAGTTAAAAATGGTGCAAAAGCAATATTTGTTGACCCGGAATTTATTTATTTTGATATTGATTCCAAATATCCTGTAGTTGTAATTGAAAAAGATTTTTGGAAGAAACAAGCAGAATTATTTTACAAAATTAAAAAACAATATAAAGCAAAGACTATTGCAATAACTGGTTCTATTGGAAAAACTACGACTAAAGACTTACTCAATTGTGTAGTTAAAGAGGAATTTAACACATTATGCAGTGTTGGTAATAATAATACATATACATCTGTTATGAAATACATCTATACTAAGCTTAAAAAAAGTCATGAAGTTTATATTCAAGAATGTTCTGCATTTAGACCGTTGGCTGTTGAAAGAAGTGCAGTGATGTTAAGACCTGATGCTTATATTCTTACTAATATTTTACCTCACCATCTTAATTCATATGAAGTAATTGAAAATGTTTTTTATGATAAAACTAGTTTCAGCAGATATATGGGTAAGAACGGAGTTGTATTTGCTAATTATGATGATAAATTAATAGCAAATTATGATTTTCCTCACAAAGTTGTTTCTTTTGGTATCGATACTGAAAAAAAAGTTAATTATCGTGCAATTAATATAAAACAAAATGGCGAGTATCTTGAAATGGATATTATTTATGGTGATAGTGAAAAATGTCATATTAAAGTCAATGTTGTCGGTAGACACAATGCTTATAATATTTTAGCTGTTTTTGCAACAAGCAAGTGGTTAGGAATACCTGATGAAAAAATAAAAAAACATTTGTTAAATTTTAAGACAAAAGGAATAAGACAAAATGTTATCAATGTTAATGGTATTACATTTTTCTTGGATTGTTATAATGTATGCAATGCATCGATTAAAGCTGGTATAAAAGCAATAGAAGAAATGAATGTAGCAAAAGGAAATAAAAAATATGCATTCATTGGTGGAGAAAATAGTCTTGGTGAAAACTATTTTGATATTGAGTATAATTTTGGTTTAGAATTAGTAGATAACAAACTTGATAAATTAATTTGCTATTCATTAGCGGATGATACAATTAATCAAATAAATCTTTATGGTGATAGTAGACCTATCTATAAAGCGCTAAAGGACCATAATTGTAAAAATGCCAAATTGATTACTGATCATGAAACATTGCTATCATTCATGAAAAATAATATTAAACCAGGGGATATTGTTTTAATAAAAGGAAATTCTGAACTAGATATGCATGCTGCCATTGACCAGTTATTTGGTACTGCTCTTTTACTTGATTATGATTATACTCCTGGAAGAGATGCTGTTGTTAGTGATGGAGTTTATGACATGAATATAAAAACAGATTTTAAATATGGATCTTTGGACAAGTGTTACAAGTATACTAAAGTAGCTAAAATTCCAAATGAAATTGACGGAAATAAAGTTCATAGAATTGGTTCTAAACTTTTTAGGAATACTAATATAGAAAAAATTGATTTTGGAAATAAAGTTTCAAATATAGGATTTGCAGCATTTGCAAGATGTAATAATTTAAAAAAATTGATCATTCCAAAAAATGTTAAGTGGATATCAGAAAGTGCGTTTGCAAATTGTAAAAACCTTGAGGAAGTCATAATGGAGGGTGCTACTAATATATGTGAAAATGCTTTTTATGGATGTTCAAATTTAAAAAATGTTGAATTGCCTGATACTGTTTTATATATTCATGAAAATGCATTTAAAAACGCTAATAATATAATATTTGAATGCAATAAGGATTCTTATGCAGAAAAGTATGCAAAAGAGCATAATATTAAGGTTATAACAAAGAGGAAATGATGAAAACATTATTAATTTATACATTTAAGTTTTCATTAAATTTTATATATTTCTTTTTAAAGTTATTTAAAACAGATAATAAAAAAGTTATGTTTATTACTAGGCAATCTGACACTATTCCACTTGATTTTGAATTATTGATTAATAGTTTAAAAAAAGAGGATAATTCTTTGCACATAAAGATTATTTGTAAAAGAATGAATAAGGGATTGGTAAACTATATAAAGTATTACTTTCATATAGTTTACCAAATGTATCATATTGCAACTTCTAAAGTGTGTGTAATTGATTCATATAATGTTGCAATATGCAATTTAAAACATAAAAAAAGTTTATTTGTTTTACAAATATGGCATTCTATAGGCAAAATTAAAAAGTCGGGATATCAAACTTTAGATAAAGAATCTGGTAGAACAGAGAAAATTGCAAAAAGTTTAAATATGCACAAAAATTATTCTAAAATTATTGCAGGTGGTCCTAGTTTCAATAAATACTATATTGAATCTTTTAATACAACTGAAGATAAAATATTGAATTATGGGCTTCCTAGAATTGATTATTTAATTAATAATGAAAAAACCATTAGAAAAAAGATTTTAAATAAGTATAATGAATTTTACAATAAAAAAATTGTTTTATATGTTCCGACTTTTAGAACGTATAAAATAGATATAGATGATTTTATTAAAAATTTTGATTTTGACAATTGCATTTTAATTATTAAATGTCATCCTAATCAAAAAATAAACATACATGATGAAAGGGTATATACTTGTGATGATTTTTCAAGCACTGATATTTTAACAGTAAGTGATTATGTAATTACTGATTATAGTTCAATGTGTTTAGAAGCTGCTGTTTTAAATAAAAAACTTCTATTCTATGTATTTGATTATGATAAATATGTCGATTCTAATGGATTGAATTTGGATCCATTTATTGAGCTTAGTTCTTGTACATATAAAGATAGCAAAAGCATATTAAGTATAATAAAAAATGATAATTATGATGATTTATCTTATCAAGAATTTAGAAAAAAATATTTACCAAAAAAACTAGGAAGTTCGACTAAAATGATTACTGACTTAATTCTAAAAGAGGTTAGAAAATGAAATATATAATAATGGCCGATGGAAAAGGTACGAGGTGGAATAATTATAATGGTATTCCAAAACATTTTATTGAAATCAATGGCGAAAGGATAATAGAAAGAACTATTAGGCTATTGAAAAAGTACGATTATGATTCAAAAATAATTGTTACTTCTCATGATGATAGATATTGTTTTGAGGGAACAGAAAGATATGAGCCAAAGAACAATGTCTTGGAAATTGATCGCTTTACTGAAGAATTAATTGAAGATAATATATGTTTTTTATATGGCGATTGTTATTACGAAGATTCATCTATTAAAACGATAGTAAACTTTTCCAATGATAGTTTATTGTTTTTTGGTAATAATCATTCTATAGTGGCAATAAAGGTTTTTGACAGTAATTTATTTAAACGACATATTCATAATGTTAAAAATTTATATATTGACGGATTAATTGACACTTGTAAAGGATGGCAAGTGTATTATTCCTTTGAAAACATGTTATTTTGTGATAAAATAATAGGTGATAATTTTGTTATGTTAAGTCAAGAAACACATGATTTTAATTATCCATCAGATTTAAAAAAATATACGAGGTGAAAAAATGAAAAGATTTTTTAATGATCTAAAAAAATATTGGAAATATATAGTTTATAGAACTAAGGCAGATTTAAAGGCAGAAGTTACTGGTTCCTATTTGAGTTGGTTATGGCTTATTATTGAACCAATATGCTTTATGCTTATATACACATTTATTTCGGTTATAGTTTTCCACTCAAAAATACAATATTTTACAGCGTTTGTATTTATTGGTCTTACAATATGGGAATTTTTTCAAAAGACCCTTACCTCAAGTGTGAGGATAGTAAAAAATAATAGAGATGTTGTTACAAAAGTATATATACCAAAATGGGTACTTTTGATGTGCAGGGCATCCGTGAATATGGTTAAATTTTTTATATCATTTGCATTAGTTTTAATTACAATGATAATGTATCATATACCAATCACCTTTAATGTTCTATATTTTATACCTTTAGTGTTTATATTGTTCATATTTACATTTGGTATATCATGCATATTTTTACATTTTGGAGTGTTTATTGAGGACTTGCAAAATTTAACTACCATTGGTCTTAGAATGTTATTTTATATGTCCGGAGTGTTCTTTGCATTAAGTACGAAAACATCGGGTTCATTGACAAGTATTTTGTCTAAAATTAATCCTTTGGCAGTATTTATAACAGAATCTCGTAATGCGCTAATATATTGTTCTTCTATAAATATATTACTTGTACTAATATGGACCATAATTTCTATAATACTATGTTGTATAGGAGTAAAAACTATATATAAGTATGAAAATACATATGCAAAGGTGATGTAAGATGAAAAAAAGTAAAGAAATAGCAATAACAGTTAAAAATTTGGATATAATGTATAAGGAAGTTAAATCTTTTTCGATAAAAAGGGGCGAATTGAAAAAAATTAGTGGTGCTAAAGTATTTCATGCAGTAAAAAATGTTTCTTTTGATGTAAAAAAAGGTGAAATAATTGGCATTTGTGGAAAAAATGGGAGTGGGAAATCAACACTACTTAGGGCAATCGCTGGGATTTTTTCTCCTGATCATGGTTATATTAATTTACACAATAATACTGTTTCACTCTTATCAATTGGAGTAGGCTTTCAAAGCTCCTTATCGGGATATGAAAATATTTACTTATCTGGATTATTACTAGGATATTCTGAAGAACAAATACAAGACAAAATACAAGATATTATAGATTTTTCCGAATTAGGAGACTTTATTTACAAACCAGTACGTTCATATTCGTCAGGAATGTATTCGAAATTGGCATTTTCTATTACTGCAATTTTGGAAACTGATATAATATTGATAGATGAAGTTTTATCTGTTGGTGATATTCATTTTCAGGAAAAAAGTTACAACAAAATGAAAGAGCTGATTTCTGATGATAGCAGAACAGTTGTTATTGTTTCACATAGTTCTAATACGTTGAGAAATTTATGCGATAGAGTCATATGGATAAATGACGGAGTTTTAATGGATGAAGGAAAACCAGAAAAAATAATTGAAAGATATGAAAAGTTTATGCAAGAATTATAAGAGGTGATTATAGTGGTTAAAAGAGAATATACATTAAGAGAAATGTGTAAAATTATGAAAGTAAAACTACCTAGTGAATTTAATGATGTTGCTGATATTAAAAGAGACAGTATAACTCTAAGAAAGAATGAAATAGTAAAGGGTACAGTCTTTTTTGCAGGATATGATGTTGTTACTGAAAAATCTTTCTATGATGATTTGGCAAAAAGTGGTGCGGAAATAATTTTTATTGATAGAAATGACTATGATGAATATGAACCGAATCCAGAATTGCCATTTATTATAGTAGATAATTTAATGGAAAAGCAAGGAAGATTTTTCTATCATGTAAAAAAACAGTATAAAATCAAAAAGACTGTAGCCATTACTGGATCAGTTGGTAAAACCACTACTACTCAATTACTTGATGCAATTACTAAAAATGAAATGAATAGTTACTGTAGCAAAGGTAACTTTAATTCATATCCATCAGTTGCCAATCACATAATTAATGAGTTAAGTGAAAATCTTGATTTATATATACAAGAGATTGGTGCTGCTGCTCCAACAACAGTGGAAAAAAGTGCTGCAATGATACATCCTAATGCCTATATTCTTACCAATGTCTTGCCACATCATTTAAACTTTTATAAAACAATAGAAAATGTATTTCTTGATAAGACTAGTATAAGTAAATATCTAAGACATAGTGGTGTCGTTGTAACAAATTTTGATGATGAAATGATTGCTAATCATAGATTTTCACACAAAGTAATCTCTTTCGGTATCAATACTGAAAAAAAAGTTAATTATAGAGCACAAAATATTGAACAAGTAGGTAGATATTTAGAACTTGATATAATATATAAAAATAACAAAATACATTTAAAAGTAAATGTAGTAGGAAAACATAATGCATATAATGTTCTAGCAGCATTCGCTATGGCAAAGTACTTAGGCATTGATGATGAAACAATCAAGAAAAATATTTTGAATTTCAAGACAAAAGGAATAAGACAAAATATTATAAATATTGGCAATTCTTTATTTTACATTGATTGCTACAATGTTTGCAATGCTTCAATAAAAGCAGGAGTTGAAGCAATAAAAAATATGAAAGTCGAAAAAGGATGTAAAAAAATAGCCATTTTAGGCGGTGAAAATAAATTAGGTAAAGATTATTATCAAATAACATATGATTTAGGTAAAGAAATTAAAGATAATGATTTTGATTATATATTTTGTTATTCTTTAGCCAATGATACTCAGAAACAAATTGATTATTATGGAGATTCTAAACCACTTTATCAATCACTAATAGATCAAGGGGCAAATAATGTTTATTTAATAACTGATCAAAAAGAATTGATCAAAAAAATGAAGGAAACGATAAAACCAGGCGATTTAGTGTTAGTAAAAGCAAATGCTGAGTTAGACATTACAGTTGCCATAGATAAATTATATGGTACTTCACTTACGATGAACTATGAGTACAAACACGACAGAAATAAAGTTATATCAAACAACGATTTTGAAATGAAGGTTAATGAAGATTTCAATGCTGGTGTTATTATAAAATTTAATGGTATAATTTCAGAAAAATTAATAATTCCCGACAAAATAAATGAATATAATGTTTTCAAAATTGCTAGAGCATTATTCAGAAAAAATGAAAATATAAAACAAATTGATTTCGGAAAAAGTCTTGTTAATATTGGATTTGCAGCATTTGCCTGGTGTCAAGGATTAACTGAGTTAAATATACCAAGTAATGTGAAATGGATATCTGATAGTGCTTTTGCCGAATGCCATAATATTGAAAAAATAAGACTTAATGAGGGAGTAATAAACATTGGGAAAAATGCTTTCTATAATAATAAAAGTTTAAAAATAATATATATCCCTGATTCAGTAAAATATATTGATGAAAATGCTTTTGCAAAGACTTATGATTTTACTATTGTTTGCAACAAAGATTCTTATGCTGAAAAATATGCAAGACAAAACAATATAAAAACAAAGGAAAGTTAAACACTTTCCTTTTTTACATACTCTGATTGACTACTGAAAAGAAGAGCTTGATAATATAATTTAAACTCTATTATATCACCAATGTCATAGTCATCTTTACAATCTGTTATATCTGCGATTAAATGATCACTTGATGCTCCGATTAATTTGATTCTATCATCAAGTGGGATTAACTTATCAAAATCTCCGATATCTTGTTTTCCAATTCCTAAAAGAACTTTAGTTCTAATACCTATATCAGTATAAGTAGGTCTATTACCAAAAGCATCAATAAATATTTCCCCGATTGGATAACTTGGTTTATCCTTTTTTTCTATTATTTCTGCTTTTAAAATAAATGCATCATTATTAAGACCCGTTTCAACATCCCATAATTCTGGTAAGTCCATATTAAGTAATATTCCTTCACCAATCCTTAAATGATTTATTTTACTAGGTATTGTTTTATTATATACTAATGGTATGCTACTTGTTGCACCACCAGATACTATTTCAAGCTCTCTATTTATTTTTTCTTCAATAACACTAGCAATTTCTCCTAATTTAGTTAGATTATTAATATCAGGTTTAATTGAACCATAACATCCTAAATTAGTACCAATTCCTGATAAAACTAAATTATTAAGATTATTTTCAACATATAATGAAACATTTATTAATTCATCATAGTCAATATAACCTTCCCTTAAATCACCAAGATCAGCCATAATAATTACTTTATGTTTTTTATTTTGTTTTTTAGCTTCTTCATTTAATTTCTCAAGTACTTTTATTTCTGAGTTAACAGAGTAATCACAATACTTAATTATTTCTTCAATCTCAGATAACATAGGAATTCTAATCATCATCGTAGGTATAGTATTATTAATTTCTTTTACTTTTTTTAATTGTTCAAATCTAGAAGATGCAATTTGTTTAACATTTCCTTTTATAAAACAATCAATTACATCATCCATACCATTTGCACCCTTTATAACTCCTGCAACTGATATGTTAAAATTACTGCATCTATTTACTATACTAGATACATTGTAAGTTAACTTATTTTTGTTTAATTGTAATAATGGATATTTTTTCATTTATATTCCTCCTTTTTAAAAGAATAACATAAATAAATAAAAATTACCATATTTTTGATACTATAAATTATGGTATATAGTAAATAATAATAATGTAGTTTGTTTAAGGAGTTGATTTAAATGATTTTTAAAAATTTTAAAAACAAACTACTGCTTCTTTTATTACTCACTATAGTTAGTATACCAATTTCTATCAATGCTTATTCAAATAATGTAGTACTTGGCGGAGACAACATTGGTATAGAAATTAGATCAAAAGGTGTTTTAGTCGTAGGTTTCTACAATGTAGGAAAAAGTTCACCAGGTAAGAGTGCAGGACTTCAGAAGGGTGATGTCATAACGGGTGTAGATGACACTGTTATAAATAGTATAACTGATCTATCGGATGTTATGGATACCTCCAAAAATGAGTTAAAGATTACTTATATACGTAATAATAAAAAGTATGAGACCACTATTAAGTTAGTAAAGGAAGAAGACATATATAAAACAGGGCTTTATATAAAAGATAAGATTATTGGTATAGGTACTCTTACATTTATCGATCCAGAATCTAAAATATTTGCTTCCCTTGGACATGAAATAGTAGAATCTAGTACAGGATTAAAGTTTGAGATGAAAGATGGTTCAATATTTAAATCCGAAATAACCGGAATAGAAAAGTCATCAAGAAACAATCCAGGTGAAAAGAATGCTACTTATCATGTTGAAGAAAAATATGGTACAATAACAAAAAATAAAATTAATGGTATATATGGTAAATATGAAAAAAGTATCGAAGGAAAAGATACCATTGAGGTTGCAAATAAAAACGAAGTAAAAACAGGGAAAGCGTATTTTAGAACAGTACTTAAAAATAACGTAGTTGAAGAGTTTGAAATTAATATTTTAAAAGTTAATGATAATGATCCTACTAAAAACATATTATTTGAAGTAACAGATAAAAAATTAATTAGTAAAACAAATGGGATAGTACAAGGTATGAGTGGGTCTCCAATTATTCAGAATAATAAAATAATCGGAGCAGTAACTCATGTACTTACTGATAATCCAAGAAGAGGATATGGTATATTTATTACAAATATGTTGGAGGAAGCAGATAGACAGGGATAAGTCCCTGTTTTTTGTAATTTTTAAAGTAAAAATAGGTAATTAGCAATAATTATCTACTTTTTAAGTTTTATTTAAGAGTCGCTTGTTATTATTAATACATAAAGGAGGAAAAAATAAGAAAAGAAGACAAAATAATAAATTATTGATAAATTATAATATAAAGAAAGGAGAATGAAAATGAAAAGAAATATTAAAAATATTATAATGTTTATCTTAACAGCGCTTGTAATATGTTCAATGGTATTTACAATGAACTATGCCAAAAATCACGTAACTACAAGCAACAAGGAAATGACTAATGAAAATGGCACACCACCAAGTATGCCAAATGAACAAAATAACAGTTCAAATGATAATAATCAAAATAGTAATACTCCACCAAGTAAACCAGATGAAAATAATGATGGGCAAGATAGTAATAATACTAATGAGCCACCAGAAAAACCAAGTGATTCAAAAGAAAATAATCAAAATACAAACATACCACCAAGTATGCCAAATGGACAAAAAGGTCCAGGTAACATGAATAACCAAAATAGTACAAATTTAACTACCTATTATTATGTTACCTTTGCAATAGAGTCTTTAATTCTATCTGGCTTAATTATTTATTTAGTTATGTCTAGTTTCAATAAAAAAACATTCAAAGAAACATTTGAAAATAAAGATAAAGTAGTAATCACAATACTTTCAGTAATTATACTAACAACAGCATTTACCTATACAGACAAGTATATTACTACTAAATACTTTCTAACTAATAATTCTATACCTATTGGTAATAATACAAATATATCTTATAATGGTAAGACAACAATTGATGATGATACAACAATTAAAGAAGGCTCATATACATCTACTTCAAGTGATGAAAATGCTATATTAGTAAATGGTTCAAAGACTTCTATCTCAAATGTTAAAGTAACAAAAACCGGAGATAGTGATGGAGGAGACTCAACTAGTTTCTATGGTACTAACTCTGCCATTCTAGCTAAAAGTGGTGCTAATCTAACATTAAAAAACATCGAAGTCACTACAAATGCAACTGGTGCTAACGGGGTTTTTAGTTATGGAGGATCTGCTACTACAAATAATAGTAAATCAGATGGAACAACTATAACAATTAGTGATTCTAAAATAACTACAACAAAAGATAACTCTGGTGGTATCATGACTACTGGGGGAGGAACTTTAAATGCTAACAATCTAATCATTAATACATCAGGTACATCAAGCGCAGCCATAAGAAGTGACCGTGGTGGAGGATCTGTTAACGTAACTAAAGGAACATATCAAACAACAGGAAAAGGCTCTCCAGCAATCTATTCAACAGCTAATATAAAAGTAAATGATGCAACACTTATAGCAAAAGCATCCGAAGGAGTAGTAATCGAAGGAAAAAACAGTGTATCACTAGAAAATTGTACCCTAACAGATACTAACAACACTCTAAATGGACAATCAACCACTTATAAAAACATCTTTCTATATCAATCAATGAGTGGGGATGCCAGTGTTGGTAACTCAGAGTTCACTGCTAAAAATAGTACAATTACCACTAATAAAGGGGATACTATATATGTTACTAATACAAGTTCTACAATAAACTTAGAAAATAATACAATTATAAACAATGATAAAACAGGTTATTTCTTAAGAGCAAAAAGTGATTCATGGGGAACTAAAAATGGAAATGGTGGGGATGTAGTACTAAAATTAACTAATCAAAAAGTAACAGGAAACATCTACATTGATGAAATATCTACCCTTGATATGACTCTAAGTAATAATTCATATTATGAAGGTTATATAAACACTGAAAATAAATCAGAAAAGATAAATCTAACTTTAGATAAAACATCAAAGATAAAACTAACAAAAGATACTTATATAACTAGCTTAACCAATAAAGACACTACTAATAGTAATATAGATTTTAATGGTTACAAACTGTATGTAAACGGTAAAGCAATTAATTAAGTATGATAATTTTAAACTTTCAAAAGACAATAAAATAAGATTTTGTGTTATGCTAAACATATGAAAGAACTTTTTGCTATTATATTTCAATTTTGATTATAGCATAAGTTCTTTTTTTCTATGTTTATTAGAAACTTTTTACATCATCAAAGCACACGAACACAGAAGAAAATTGACAAAAACGAAAAAATGTGCTATAATTTAGTCATTATATATCTAAGGAGGAAAAGGATATGACTTTAACTAAAGAAGAAAAGAAACAAAAAGATGCTGAAATGCTGAAATATATTTATGATAAGTATCAATTTAACAAAGAACTGACAAAAGATGATTTAAGATTCCTATATAATATATATGGAAATTTTCATAATAATGGTGATTTCTCGATTGATCCAAGCTTATATGAAATAACAAGAAACAGAGATATCAATGAAGATTTAAGAATTATGTTTGATCCTGAAGAAACAATCGAAGGGAATTTATACATGCTTGACAATATTGATCTAGAAGGTGTAACTTTTCCAAAAAAAGTAACAGGAACAATATTTATGTGTAATATAAAAAGTGCAACTAATGTAGTTTTTCCTAAAGAAGTAGAAGGCGGAGTAAAATTAGAAAGTCTAGTTAATGCTGATAATGTAGTTTTACCAGAAATAGTTCATAAATATTTACGTTTAAATAACTTAACTAGCATTGAAGGAGTAAAATTACCAAGAATAGTTGGTTCATTGCATTTATACAATTTAACTAGTGCAAAAGATTTTGTTCCACCAGAAATAATTGAAAGTAGTTTGGATCTTAGATTGACCGATGCCAAATATTTGAAACTACCAGAAATAATTGATTATGATTTAGGTTTGGATATTACAGAAAATGCAGAACATTTGGTGTTACCAAAAGTAATAAAAGGTAACTTGTCATTGGGTAGCTTGAAAAATGCTAAGAACTTAGTTTTACCTGAAATAATCGAAGGAAATTTATTCATAGAATACACAACTGATGTAAAAAATTTAATATTACCAAAAAAAATTGGTGGAGATTTAATTATTGAATCATTCAATAGTTTTAAAGATATAGATTTATCAAATTGTACAGTTGAAGGTCATGTTTTATGTGAATACTTAGAAGACGATTATCCCATTAAATGTGGACATACACCAAAAAGATAATAATTTGAAGCCGTCTTATAATTAACAAGGCAATTAATTAGCAAATAATTGATTGCTTTTTATTTACACTTTCTGTATAATGATAATATAGGGAGTGGTTAAATGATACCTAAAACAAGTGAAAAACAATATCAAAAAAGAATAGATGAAATGATTAATTACATAACAACTACTGATTCTTTTCCAAAACGTGGTGTTAAAGATATAAAATTTAGTGATAACTCTTGTCTCATGGGAGAATGGTTTAAAACAAATAGATTTAAATTACAAAGCTTGTCAAAAACTAATGAAGAGGCATTTATTCTTATTAAATTATCTGATAAATATATGAAAAAAACCGATAAAAAAAATATTGATGATAGATTTAACCATAGAATAAAAGAAATGATTAACTTTGTAAATAATAATAACTATTTTCCAACCTACGAAGATAATATTAAATTTAATGATGGTTCCTATATGTATGTATGGTACTATACCAACAAGAAAAAAATAAAAGAAGTAGTAGCAAAGGGGGATATCTATGCTAAAGAATTATATTCTTTAGAACAAAGATATAGAAAAAATAAACTAAAAAACAAATATCCAAAAACTATTTATTACCAAAATAAAGAATATACTTTAAAAGAATTTTCTAAATATTTAAATATAACAAATGATGACTTATTAGAATATCTCCAAGTATTTTGTAAAGACATTTATAATATAAAACAACCAGAATTAGAAAGAATTAGAAATACTGTTTTAAATATAAATAGACTTAAAGGCATGGCTAATAAGGAACAAAATATATCAGAGGCAAAATTAAACAAGTTTGTAAAAAGATATAATCTAGATCCTAAAATAATTACTACTCACTTTGATAAATTAGTTAGCATGGGACTTTCTAAAGATGAGGCATTATTATCTATAAAAAATGAGTTTAATAATAATAGTAATAAAATATCTGTTGATTGGATTTTTGATGCTTATCAAGAACTAAATAATAGCAATCTTTTATATGATAGAGACTATGTAATAAGCTATATGATAAATACTAATTTATCACTATATGATGCACTACTTAAAATATTAATTGATACTAAGTTAAGTAATTATAAAGAACCAAAATATATAAAAGAAGTTATATTTTATACTGTTAAAAGTAGCAATTATCAAACAACAAAAAATTATGTAGAAAGTCTATTTAAACTTGATGATTTTCATATTGAAATATTAAATAGTATAAAGAAAGACTATAATAAAGTTATTGGTAACAATAATGAACAAGTTAACAGAAGTATTCTTTTGGAAGAATTAATAGACAATTATGATTATTATAGTGAAAATAAGAATGTAATAAAAGAACAATACAACCTTTCAAAATATGAAATAATGTTTATCGAAGCAAGAAACACTGAAAAAGAAAATAAAGGACAATTACGTAAGAGTTAAATTAGTTCTTTTTTTTTCCATATTTTTATGTTAAAATTAATGTAGTGATGATGGAAGTAGGTGAAGTTATGAACGAAGAAAATAAGCCTCAAGAAAGTAATAATGAAAACAATAATGAAATAAAAAATAAAAAACAAGAAGAAATAGAAAATAATGATGGAAATAATTCTGATTTAGGACAAAAGAAAAATAATAGTAATTTTTTTAATAAAAGTCTTAATGCTGTAAATCTTGCCAATAATTCATTAAATGGATTAAATAATATGGCTACTAACATGGGAAATAATGAAGACTTAGGCAATAAAATGACTGATCCTAATGAGACAAGAAATGCTCTAAGTCAAATGGGTAATAAAGCTGCTCAAAATATTAATAATGCTACTAATCTTGCCAGAGGAATAAATAATAAAATACAAAATAAAAAAAACAAGAATAATGAAGATGAAAAAGACGATAATAATGATGGTAAGGATAAAGATAAAACTGATGGCAAAAAAGATGAGAATAGTAAATCGAAGGATAAGAAAAGTTCTATTGATGATGGAGATAATAAACGAAAAAAAATATTTAAACGAAATGAAAAAGATAATAAGAAAAAAAGCAAAACTAAAGATGGATTGAAAAAAAGAGCAATTGATTTCTTTATGAAATTACCACTTTCCTTAAAATTTGGAATAATTGCTTTTGTAATACTACTTTTATTTGTAATATTATTCTTAATAATATTTGCAATATTTGCAGGCAGTGCATCAAACGGTAATAATTGTTCAGCAGAACAAACACAAGAAGATCTTTTAAAATTTATTTATGCCTTTGAAGGAACAAGATATTGTGATAAAGAAAAAACTGAGTATAAAGTGTATCAAAATCCAGGGGATAGAGTAACTGTAGGACATGGTGTTACGACTGACTATATAGAAGATATGAAAGTAGGAGACTGTATGCCAGTAAGTGAAGTAAGACCTTTCGAAATCAAGGCAGTAGAAACTAAAAGAGCGGGAGTAAAAAGATTCTTCTCTGGGATAAATCTTACTAATTATCAAGAGGATGCACTTACTAGTATGCTTTATAATGGATGTGCAGGAATGTTTTCTAATATGGCAACGGCATATAAGGAAGATAGTTATGAAGGACTATGGAGTATTATGAAAAAATGTACTAATGGTGGTACACTTGGACTTGAAAGAAGAAGGAAAGCAGAGTTTGCATTATTTGTAACTGGAGACTATACAATAGCACCAGACTACAAATTAAAAGTATTTACAACTGAAGAGTATGATGATTATAATTATGATGATATAATGAGTAGAAAAGATAATGTAAAAACTACTTGTACATCGTTTAATAGTAGTTGGATCTATCCTAGTCCAACGTTCTGTCCTATTACAGGATGCCAAGGTCTAAGATTTCATCCGATTTATAAATCATGGAGAATCCATGATGGAGCAGACTTAGGATGTGCAATGGGTACAGATATAATAGCAAGTGCTGCAGGAGAAGTAATCCAAGTTTCTAAAAACTATAGTGCTACTGTAGGATATGGTGCATATGTTTTAATACAACATGATGGAGAATATAAATCAAAATATGCACATATGTCTAAAGTAATTGTCGAAGAAGGAGATCATGTTGAACAAGGACAAAAAATTGGAGAAGTAGGTGATTCTGGAGGATCAACTGGACCACATATCCATTTTGAGATACTAAAAAATAATACAGTAGATGATCCTGCTAAGTATGTTGATTTTAAAGGGGTGTGTGATTAATGAATAAAAAGTTTTTAATTTTGTTACTTATTCCATTTTTATTGTGTGGGTGTAAAGCTAATTATACAATAGAAATTGATGAATCATCAATAAAAGAAGAAACATATATCTATAGTGATGATAGTGATGAATACAATAATCAAATATATCGTGGTACGGTATTAAAAGACTATTTTAAAGCACTACCATCACTTGAACAATCTGCTTTTATAAATACTACTGGTGAAGATGTGTCTTCGTCTGATGATAAGGATAATAATGATTTTGGACTTGGTACTTATACAATTAAATATATAAATAAAACAAATGAAAAAGGTTCAACATTTACTTATAGATTCAATAAAGATGAATATCAAAATTCTTATATTCCTAATATGAATGCTACTACTTTTAAATGTACTAATAGTAATAATGAAATAAAATTAAGACTTAAAGATATGTATGCATTTACTTCATATAAACTACTTGAAGAAGTAAAAGTATTAGTAAAAGTTAGTGATTACTATGAAGTTACATCTCATAATGCTGAAATAGTAAATGGTAATGAATATATGTGGGTTGTAACAAGAGATAACTATATAAATAATGATTTAAGAATTAATTTAAAAGTAAAAGAGAGTAAAAATGATACTCCAAATACAAAACCTAGTGATAATAAAGATGATAATATAAAAGACTCAGATAATAATAAAAAAGAAACTAATTATACAATGATATTAGTATACATATTACTAGGTACATTAGTGGTAATAGGAATATTCTTAATATTATTTCAAAAAAAATCAAATAATAATAAAATTTAAGTATAAAAAAATTAAATCTTTCCATTATATAAATGGAGGGATTTTTTTATGAAGAAAGTTTTAATATCATTTTCATGTATTTTATTCTTAATAATACTATGTGGATGTACTATGGATAATACTCCTACTAAGAAAGTAGAAAACTTTTTAGACAATTATCAAAAATTAGATGATAATGTTCTAGCACAATTAAAAAATATGGTAGATACAGATACTTTAATGAATGATGAACAAAGAACTACTTATACAGATGTTATGAAACATCAATATCAAGACCTAAAATATAAAATAAAAGATGAAAAAATTGATGGAGATACTGCTACTGTAACAACTGAAATTGAAGTATATGATTACTATAAGACCACAACAGATGCTGAAGAATATTATAATGCAAATCAAAAAGAATTCTATACTGATGGAGTATTAGATAATGCTAAGTATGTTGCTTATAGAATAGGTAAACTAAAAGATACTAAAGACAAAGTAAAATATACAATTGATTTTACTTTAACTAAAGTAGACAATAACTGGGTATTAAATGATATAGATGACACAACAAGACAAAAAATACATGGACTATATGCTCACTAGGACTTAGTCCTTTTTTATTGATTAAATATTTTTATAAAAAAACAAAAAAAATCTAATTGCAAATTGCATAAAAATGTTGTATTATTATTATAGTAAAGGAGTGTTAGAATGAATAATAATAAAAAGAAAATATTAATGATGATATCTTTATCATTATTTAGTATAGCAATAATATCATTAGGAACATATGCAATATGGACATCTGCAAACGATTTATTAACTGGCTCAAACACAATACAATCAGGACAAGTAAAGATGAGTTATAGTGAGTCAAATGAAATAGGTATGAATAATGCACTTCCTATAAAAGATAGTGAAGGTAAAGTACTTACTAATTACTTTGATTTTAAAGTATTATCTTATATTAAAACAAGAGCAAATGATGATACACAAAGAAAACTAAATTATAACATAGTACTAGAACCATTAACAGTAGATAATCCTTTAAACGACAATGAGATAAAAGTGTATCTAACTATGGTGGAGAATGGAAATGAGACAGTAGTGGTTGAACCTACAACAATTGATCAACTAAATAATAAAGTTTTAAGTTCTAAAGAAGAAATATTTTCAAATAATAAAGCAGAAGTAATTACAAGTTATAGACTAAGAGCATGGATTGATGCAAGTGTAGATACAACTAAACTTAATGAAAAAAAATATTCTTATAAGTTTAGAGTAAACATTAATAATGAAGCTGCACCAGTGAAAGAAGAAATGGTACCAATTTTAAATATACCAGTAGGTACAGATGGTATTGAAAAAGTTACACATGATATAGATGATACACTTCAAGTAAATAGTAAGTTTGCAACAGAATATAGATATCGTGGAGGAGACTCAGTAGTAAATAACTACGTAACATTTAATAATGAGGTATGGAGAATAATAGGGATAATACCTACTGAGGATACAAATGGTAATGTAGAAAATAGAATTAAAATAATAAAAGATACTTCAATAGGAGATAAGTATTGGAATGAAACACAAGATACTACAACTAGTTCATATAATAATTGGGTAACAGGAACATTAAACACATACTTAAACAATGATTATTATAATACATTAACAAGTGATGCAAAAAACATGATAGGAACAGTAAAATATTATCTTGGCGGTTATGATTTGACTGATGATACATTTACATCAGATATGATGTGGCAATACGAAAGAAAAAAAGCAAATGATGCTTCAGGTACATATTATTATGATACAAATCCAATAATGCAAAATGATGCAAATAAAAAGATATCATTAATGTATGCAAGTGATTATGGATATGGTGCATCAAAAGAATGTTCAAAAGGATTGCTTTATTACAATGAAGACTCTAATTGTATAACAACAAATAATTGGTTAGATAAAAGTACAGATACATGGTTGCTTCCGCAGTGTTCAGACCTTCCCAACGACGCTTTCATTGTTAATGATGAAGGCAGCGTCTACAACAATAACGTCTTCAGAGTCAACCAGAATGGCGCGCGTCCAGTTTTAAGTTTAGCGTCTAACGTGAAGATTTCAAGTGGATCTGGTACAAGTTCTGATCCATACAAGTTAAGCCTTTAATTGGACTCTAAGTCCTTTTTTTTTATCTAAAAAAGTTATATAATATTTACAGGTGGTTTAAATGACGTATTTAATCTTAGGTAATAATGAAATAATTAAAGAACATATAAATAAAATAGTTAAAGAAAATAGTATTGATAAGGAATCAATATCATCATATGACTTAGAAACTGATAATATAATGAGTCCTCTTGAAGATATAAATACATTAAGTATCTTTAGTGATAAAAAACTAGTTATTGTCTATAATATAGAATCATTAATAAAAAAAGATGATAAGAATAATGACTTATATGTATCAGAACTAATTAAATACTTAAATAATCAAAGTGATAATATCTTAATTATAAGTGGTAAATCACTACCTAATAGAAAGAAACTAATAACTTCTTTTGATTCTTTTTCTACTAAAATTGAGGCAACTAATTTTGATATTAATTCTTATATTAATGAGTTATTGAATGGTTATAAGATGTCTAATAATGATATAGAACTATTAAAAACTTACTGTAGTAATGACTTATTAAGAATTAAAAATGAGATAGAAAAGTTAAAACTATATAGATTTGATGAAAAGCAAATAACTAGAAATGATATTGAATCTCTTGTGAAAAAAGATCTTGATAAAACTATATTTGATCTAATTAATTCAGTAGAAAAAGGTACTAAAAATAGATCTTTTGATATATACAAAGAACTAAAAGAACAAAATGAAGAAGATATGAAAATACTATCTATGCTTGCTAATAACTATAGATTAATCTATCAAATAAAAAATCTTACTTATACTAAGACTGATAATGAAATAAAAGAAATATTAGGTATTTCTAATCCTAAAAGAATAAGCGTCTTAAGAAGTAAAGGGTATAATTATACTAATAAAGATCTAGAAAATATTCTTTCCTTTCTAGCGGACTTAGATTATAAAATAAAAAATGGTTTAATGGATAAAGAAACAGCAGTCTATTTATTTCTAGCTAGATAGTTTACATCATACTTTACGCATTTATAGTAATATTTTTCAATTAATGATATAATTAATACGGAGGGAATATGCAAGTTTTAATCGAAGAGTTTCTTAATTATTTAAAAGTACAAAAAAATTATTCAATAAATACTATAACTAACTATCAAAGAGATTTATTATTGTTTAATGAATATTTAGAAAAAGAATCTTTATCATTTAATGATTTAGAATATCAAGATATTAGACTATTCTATAGTTATATGGACTCTAAAAACTATAATAAAAGTACGATATGTCGTATTTTGAGTTCTATAAGAAGTTTTTATAAATACTTATCAAGAAATGGTTATGTAAAAAGTAATATCTTTAAATATGCAACTAATCCTAAAAAAGATAAACTATTACCTAAATTCTTGTATGAAGATCAACTTGAAGAGTTATTTTCTATACCTGATCTTAATACTGCCTTAGGTATAAGAGATAGATTAATATTAGAACTTTTATACTCAACTGGAGTACGTGTTAGCGAACTAGTAAGCTTAAAAGTGAATGATTTCAATTATGATGATATGAGTATTAAAGTCTTAGGAAAAGGAAACAAAGAAAGAATAGTTTATTTTGATGATTATACTTTAGAATACTTAAATATGTATTTATCTAAAAGATATCAATTATTAAAGGATAAAGAAGACACTAATTACTTATTATTAAATAAAAATGGTACATCTCTTACCGATCGTGGTGTTAGATTAATAATAGATAATATAATGAAAAAAAGTACAATAAATGAAAAAATATCACCCCATGTTATTAGACATACTTTTGCTACTAATTTACTAAATGAAGGGTGTGATATTACCACAGTTCAAGAACTCTTAGGACATGAGTCATTAAGGGCAACTCAAGTATATACTCATGTAACTAATGAAAAGTTAAAACAAGTATATGAGAACAGTCATCCTAGAAATATAAAGGAGTAAGTTTATGAAATATAACAAGATAATAAATATATTAAAAGATAATAACTTATTAGATAGATATGAAAAATATAGTTTCAAAATTAATAAAGGTATTGGATCAATAGAATTGAATAATGAAGAATTAAAAGATAATACCAATATAGATTTAAATATAGAAAATATCTCATATGACTCAAACGATATAAAAGAAAATACTCTATTTGTATGTAAAGGTTTTACTTTTAAAGAAGAATATTTAAATGATGCAATAAAAAGAAAAACAATATGTTATATGAGTGAAATAGATTATAACAAAAAAATTCCTAAAATAATAGTAACAGACGTTAGAAAAGCTCTTGCTATAATATCTTTAAACTTTTATAAAGATGACTTATTTAAAATAGGTATAACAGGTACTAAAGGAAAGACAACAACTAATTATTATATTCATAATATCTTAAAATACCATTTAGGATACAAACCAGGTATACTTGCTACTCATTATTTCTATGATGGGGAAAGTGAAGGGGAAAACCATAATACAACACCAGAAAGCCTAGATCTACATAGATTATTAAATACTATGACTAAAAACAATCTAAAATATGTAACCATGGAAGTATCCAGTCAAGCTACAAAACTTGATAGAGTATTTGGAATGCATTATAACATTGGATGTTTTCTAAACATTGGTGAGGATCATATCTCACCTTTAGAACATTCCTCATTCGAGGACTATTTAAATTGTAAGATAGAATTCTTAACTATGTGTGATAAAGTAATAATCTATAAACAAACAGATTACTATGATGAAATATTAGAAAAAGTAAAAGATAAAGAAATAATTACATATGGAATAACAAGTGATTGTGACTACTATATAAAAAATGTTAATGCCTATAATGACAAAGTAGTATTTGATGTAGTACATGATAATACCATTGAAAACTACTACATAACTATGGAAGGTACATTTAATGTTATAAATGCAACATGTGCCATTGTAATAGCAAAACTAATCGGGGTATCATATGAAAATATTCAAAAAGGACTAAGTAAAACCCATGTCGAAGGAAGAATGGAAAAAGTTGAAGACCAACTCGGACCAATAATAATTGATTATGCTCATAATAAACTTAGTGCGGAAGCATTATATAAATCAGTAAAAGATACATATAAAGGAAAAAGAGTAATATCAGTATTTGGTTGTCCGGGAAACAAAGGAATAAATCGGAGAAAAGATATGGGAACATGCGCAGGAAAATATGCTGATTATATATACTTAACATCCGAGGATCCTGGTACTAAAGATGTTATAGATATATGTAGTGATATAATAAAATACATAAAACCATTTAATAAACCATATGAAATAATCGAAGATAGAAAAACCGCTATTGAAAAAGCATTAAAAGAAAGAAAAAAAAATGATGTTTTAGTAATCCTAGGAAAAGGAGATGAAGACTACCAAATAACAAAAAACGGCTATGAACCATATGAACAAGATATAAATATAGTAAAAAACTATTTAAAAGGAGCAATAATAAAATGAAATACAATGAAATAATTAATGAATTAAAAAAATATGATTTAGTAAAGGATTACACAGAAACAAATCTAAATATAGAAAATATCTCATACGACTCAAGAGATATAAAAGAAAATACTTTATTCATATGTAAAGGGTTTAGATTTAAAGATGAATATCTAACAGATGCAATAAATAATAAAGCAATATGCTATATGAGTGAAAAAGACTATAACAAAGATATTCCTAAAATAATAGTAACAGACGTTAGAAAAGCTCTTGCTATAATATCTTTAAACTTTTATAAAGATGATTTATTTAAAATAGGTATAACAGGTACTAAAGGTAAGACTACTACTAACTTCTATATTCATAATATCTTAAAACATCATTTAGGATATCAACCGGGTATACTTGCAACTCAATACTTTTATGATGGAAACGAAGAAGGAGAAACACATAATACAACACCAGAAAGTCTAGATCTACATAGATTCTTAAATACTATGTCTAAAAACAATCTAAAATATGTAACCATGGAAGTTGCAAGTCAAGCAACAAAACTTGATAGAGTATTTGGAATGCATTATGATATCGGAGCATTTCTAAACATTGGTGAAGACCATATATCTCCGATTGAACATGATGATTTTAATGACTATTTAAACTGCAAAATAGAATTTTTAACTATGTGTGATAAAGTAATAATCTATAAACAAACAGATTATTATGATGAAATAATAGAAAAAGTAAAAGACAAAGAAATAATTACATATGGGATAACTAGTGACTGTGATTATTATGTAAAAGATGTAACACCATATAATGATAAAATAACATTTAATGTAGTACACAATAACGAAGAAGAAAGCTACTACATAACAATGAAAGGAACCTTTAACTGCTTAAATGCAACATGTGCAATGATAATAGCAAAACTACTCGGAGCAACACCAGAAAGCATTCAAAAAGGACTAAGTGAAACCCATGTTGAAGGAAGAATGGAAGTAATCGAAGACTCTGTTGGTCCAATAGTTGTAGATTTTGCCCATAATAGAATAAGTGCAGATGCTTTCTATAAATCAATCGAAGATACATACAAAGGAAAAAGAATAGTATCAGTATTCGGTTGTCCTGGAGGACGTGGAATGCACAGAAGAAGAGATATGGGAACATGTGCTGGAGAACACGCTGACTATATTTACTTAACTGCTGATGATCCATGTGGTAAGAGTGTTACTGATATTTGTAACGATATAATTACATTCATTAAGCCATACAACAAACCATACGAAATAATCGAAGATAGAAAAACCGCGATTATAAAAGCACTCGAAGAAAGACAACCTAATGATGTTCTTGTAATAATAGGAAAAGGTTCTGAAGTATACCAAATGGCCGAAGTAGGTTATGATGATTATCAAGGTGACATGAACATAGTAAAAGAATATATTAATAATAAAGAAGGGATGTTAAATGAAAAAATTAAGTGTTAAAGAATTAGTAATTGCAACAAACGGATGCCTTTTATGTGGTGATGAAGAAGTTTTAATAGATAACATAGTAATAGACTCAAGAGAAGTAAATGCTAATAGTTTATTTATACCAATAATCGGAGAAATACATGATGCTCATAAATTCATGGAAAGCTCTTACCAATCTGGTTGCAGGACATTTCTAATAGATGAAAACCATACTTTTGATAAAGAAGATATCAATCTAATCCAAGTAAAAGATACAACTGTTGCGTTTGGAAGTATTTCTAAATACTATCGTAACTTATTTGATGTAGACTGTATCGCAGTTACCGGTAGCACTGGTAAAACTACCACTAAAGATATGACTTATAGTGTCGTTAATACAAAATATAAAACCCTAAAAAATCTAGAAAACTTAAACAATGAAATCGGAGTACCAAAAACACTCCTTAACTTAGATGAAACATATGAAAAAATAATCGTTGAAATGGGAATGCAACATAAAGGAGAAATAGACTACCTAAAAAATATAGCAAACCCTAGAATTGCCATAATAACTAAAATAGGTATGGCTCATATAGAATTCTTTGAAAATGGTAAACAAGGAATATTCGAAGCTAAAATGGAAGTAGCAAGTACATTTGATGATAAAAATACCCTAATAGTAAATGGTGATGATGAATACTTAAAAACTCTAAAAACTAAGAACTTAAAATATAAACTACTTACTTATGGATTTGATAACTCAAATGATATGTATTGTAAAAAATACTCAATAAGTGATGTAGCAAACTTTACTATTGTATATCAAAATAAAGAATACGAATTCACTATTCCAACACCTGCTAAACATAACATATTAAATGCCATGGCTGCTATTATGACAGGATTTATACTAGATATAGATTATCTTGATATTAAAAAAGGTCTAGCAAACTATGAATCATCTAAAAATAGAATGGATATATTTAAAAAAGATGATATTACATTTATAAATGATTCCTATAATGCTAACTATGACTCAATGATAGCAATGATTGATGTTTTATCTTCATACGAAACAAGAAAAGTAGCCATTCTTGGAGACATGTATGAACTAGGAAAAGAAGAAGAAAATACCCACAAAGAAGTAGGAAAATATCTAAAAGAAAAAAACATAGATATCTTAATAACCGTGGGTCATATATCAAATATAATAAATGAATCTGCTATTAGACATGGATTTGATAAAAACAATTCATACCATTATAATGATAAAGATGAATTATTAAAAGAAATAAATTCACTAATTAAAAAGAATGATACAGTACTTATTAAAGCATCAAATGGGGTTAAACTATTCGAAATAGCAAACTATTATAAAGAAAAATAGCACTTTTGGTGCTATTTGTTATGAAAGGAGAAATACTATGAATTACCAATTAGAAATGGAAGAAATAATTAAAAACTTAAGCAATAGACCAAAACTATTACTACATAGTTGCTGTGGTCCTTGTAGTAGTTATGTATTAAGTGCTTTAACAGATTATTTTGATATAACAGTATACTTTTATAATCCTAATATTTATCCAAATGAAGAATATAATAAAAGACTAAAAGAACAAATAAAACTAATAAATGAAATGAATAATAATAAAATAGACATAGTAGAAACTCCTTATGATGATGAAGACTATTATACCTATATAAAAGGACATGAAAATGATTTAGAAGGAGGTACAAGATGCCATTTATGCTATTTCTATCGAATGGAAAAAACTTGTATTTATGCCAAAGAAAATAACTATGACTACTTTACAACAACACTATCAGTAAGCCCATATAAAAATAGTAAAGTATTAAATGAAATAGGTAAGTCACTAGAAGAACAATACAATGTTAAGTATTTATACTCTGACTTTAAGAAAAAAGATGGGTATAAAAAATCAATTGAACTATCTAAAAAATATGATCTTTATAGACAAGATTACTGTGGATGTAAGTACTCAATTAGAAAAATAGACGAATAAATCTTTAATAAACAGTAGATATTTGATATAATGATTAAGGAGGAACGAATATGAGAGTAATTATTAGTGCTGGTGGTACAGGAGGTCATATATATCCTGCCATCTCAATTATAAATAAAATAAAAGAAATGGACCAATCAAGTGAAATACTATATATTGGTACAACAGATAGAATGGAACGTGACATTATACCTAGTTTAGGCATAAAATATATTGGAATAAAAACAAATGGAGTATCTAAAAACATTGTAAAACTAACTAAGTTTGTAACCAATACTTTTATATCTTATAATAAATGTAAAAAAATAATGAAAGAATTTAAACCAGATATAGTAATCGGAGTCGGAGGATATGTTACAACACCAGTATTAATGGCAGCACATTCTCTTAAAATAAAAATACTTATTCATGAACAAAATAGTATACCCGGAAAAGCTAATCTAACACTATCTAAATATGCAGATACTATATGTATATCAATGAAATCATCAGAAAAATACTTTAATCATAAAAACGTTGTATTTACTGGTAATCCACGAGGAGAAGAAATTCTAAAAGGAAATAAATTGGACAAGACAAAACTAGGTCTTACCAAAAATAAAAAACTAGTAGTTATTACAACAGGATCACTAGGGTCAACTATAATAAATAATAAAATAGTAAAACTATTACCAAAAATAAAAGATAAAGACTATGAAGTTTTATTCATAACAGGAAAAAATAACTACGAAGAATTACAAAAAGAACAAATGCCTAAAAATGTTATACTAAAACCATATATAGATAATATGAATGAACTATTAAAAGTAACAGACTTAATAGTCTCTAGAGCGGGAGCTACTATAATATCTGAAATTACATCACTAGGACTAGCATCTATACTTATTCCATCTCCTTATGTTGCAAATAATCATCAAGAAATAAATGCCCAAGACTTAGAAAAAAATAACGCAGCATATGTAATAAGAGAAAAAGATTTTGACGAAGATAGATTTATTAGTATGATGGATGAATTATTAAACGATGATAAAAAAATAGAAAAAATAAAAACTAATTGCAAAAAAATGGGAGTTACTGATTCTGCTACTAGAATCTATAAACAAATAGAAAAATTAGTTAAGTAGGTGATAACATGAAAAATGTTAAACAATTTTTAATAGACAATAATTATGACTTCAAAGAGGACATATCTTTTAAAATACTTACTACATATAAAACCGGAGGTACTGCTAAATATGTAGTGTTTCCAAACGATGTAAAACATTTAAAAAGATTACTTGATTATTTAAAACTAAAAAATATACCATTCAAAATATTTGGAAATGGCTCAAATATTCTTGCAAGTGATAATGACTATGATGGTGTAATAATAAAACTAAATAAACTAAATAATCAAAACTTTGACGATGGAAACCTTTATGTTGAAGCAGGATGCAATATGATTCAGGTTGCTAATAAATATTCAAAAATGGGTTATTACGGCCTAGACTTTGCCTGTGGTATACCAGGAACACTCGGGGGAGCAATATATATGAATGCTGGTGCCTATCTTGAAGCAATCGGAGACTCACTGCAAGAAGTAACATACCTTGATGAAGGAAACAATATAAAAACAATTAAAAAAGAAGATATGAAATTAGGCTATAGGACATCAATATTCAAAGAAAAACCTTGGGTGATACTAAGCGCTAAATTAGTATTAAAAAAAGGAGACAAAGAAGAAATAATAGACCTTTTATCAGATAGAATGAGAAGACGTGCAAGCACGCAACCACTTGAATATCCATCCGCAGGTTCTGTATTTAGAAACCCAGAAAACATGTATGCCGGAGCTTTAATAGAAAACTGTGGACTAAAAGGCAAAAAACGAGGAGATGCTCAAATAAGTGATAAACATGCTAATTTCATAGTAAATAAAGACCATGCTAAAAGTAAAGATATAAAATACCTTATGGATCTGGCAAAAAATAAAGTAAAAAAACAATATAAAGTAGACTTACTTATTGAACAAGAACTATTTAATTGGGAGTAATATATGGCAAAAAAGAAAAGAAGGGTTAATAAAATATTTAAAACATTATTCATAATATTAGTATTAGTATTTGTACTATATATTTTTCCATGCTATATACTAGATATAAGAATAAAAAATATCTATATCAAAAACAATAACATTTTAACAGATAAACAAATAATAGAAATAGCAAACTTAAAAGACTATCCTAATTATTATAAGACAAATACTTTTAAAATAAAAAAAGACTTAATGAACAATCCTTATATAAAAGATTGCAAAGTATACAAAGGACTATTCAATAAAATAACAATAGATATAACAGAAAATAAAATACTTTTTATAAGACTGGATACTAAAAAAATAGTATTTGAAAATAAAAAAGAAATAGACTATGATAAAGAATTATTAAATGTTCCATACCTAATAAACTATGTACCAGATACTAAATATAATACATTAATAGATAAACTAAATAAAATAAATAAAGAAGTACTATATAAAATATCAGAAATAAAATATGATCCAAACAAATATGATGAAGATAGATTCTTATTATATATGAATGATGACAACTATGTATATGTAACACTAACTAAAATGAATCTTTTAAATAAATACAATGAAGCAATAACCAAGGTTGAAGGTAAAAAAGGAACTTTATATCTAGATTCAGGTAATTACTTTGAAATAAGAAAGTAAAAAAAAAAGTGCAATTCTATATAAAATAGACATTTCAAAAAATATTCGTTATTAAAAATGTAGTCATAATACATTTTTGATA
>ERZ857629.637-NODE-637-length-45695-cov-9.952366_pt1 | contig 45695 bp, 39 predicted proteins | sample MGYA00519700_ERZ857629 | MGnify/ENA primary metagenome ERZ857629 (study PRJEB31778, sample SAMEA3449351) | human gut metagenome | biome: human gut; feature: human-associated habitat; material: faeces | place: United Kingdom | collected 2010/2012 ... | reverse complement strand
AGAACACCAGCCTTCCAAGCTGGATACGTGGGTTCGATTCCCATCACCCGCTCCACCAAGCTGGGTGCCGGGGCTTATATATGCGCCAATAGCTCAGCAGGATAGAGCAACTGCCTTCTAAGCAGTAGGTCGGGGGTTCGAATCCCTCTTGCCGTGCTGAAAATTCATCCGTAAGGATTTAACATAGATTACGCAATACCCCATATGGTGGGATTAGCTCAGTTGGCAGAGCACCGGATTGTGGTTCCGGGTGTCGTGGGTTCGAGCCCCATATCCCACCCTTTTCTTTTTGTTGGTTCTATCCGGTTCTGATCAAGATTGTATTGCCATGATATTGGGATGTAGTGTAATGGTAACACACCGGACTTTGACTCCGATATAGTGGGTTCGAGTCCCGCCATCCCAGCTATATGCGCCCCAGTAGCTCAGCAGGTAGAGCACCGCCCTTTTAAGGCGGGTGTCCAGGGTTCGAATCCCTGCTGGAGCATAGAAAGAAAACCTCTTGCCGCAAGGTGAGAGGTTCTTCTTTTTTCGATTCCGCACATTCGAACACTGGACACCTAATTTGCGAAGCAAATTTTTCAATCCGCCGGAGGCAGTCAGCCGTTTACGGCTGATACCCAGGGTTCGAATCCCTGCTGGAGCATAGAAAGAAAACCTCTTACCGCAAGGTGAGAGGTTCTTCTTTTTTCAATTCCGCACATTCGAACGCTGGACACCGAAGGAAGCTGCGGACAAATGCGTCAGATGGATAAACGAGAAAATTTTTTGCATGATGAAATGCGCTTTTTGCAGGAATACTCTGTGTATTTCAAAAAAAGCTCATAAAATCAGGCGGAAAATTTTCCGTTCAGTCGCTGACAGCCATTTGTCTGAAGCTTCCTTATATTTGCGAAGCAAATTTTTCAATCCGCCGGAGGCAGTCAGCCGTTTACGGCTGATACCCAGGGTTCGAATCCCTGCTGGAGCATAGAAAGAAAACCTCTTGCCGCAAGGTCAGAGGTTCTTCTTTTTTCGATTCCGCACATTCGAAAACCTAATACAGACTGTCACCGGGCGCAGTGCAGCCTTTTTGTCAAAGGAGCCGTGCTGCAAGCACGGCTCCTTGATTCTTCTATGCTATTATTTCAAAAATCCGTTGACTATCTGCTCTTCCGCTTCCTGCTCGGTAAGGCCGAGAGTCATGAGCTTTATGAGCTGGTCACCGGCGATCTTACCTATCGCCGCTTCATGGATAAGCGCGGCGTCTATGTTGTTCGCCTCAAGCTCCGGCACGGCAAGCACCCTTGCATTGTCCATGATGATCGCGTCGCACTCCGTATGTCCGGAGCAGGCGGCATTGCCCACTATACGTGAGCAGTAGCGCTGGGTGGAATTTTCCCTTGCTACTGATCTTGAAACCACATCCGCGCTGCTGTTGGCGCCGTTCAGCTCAATAATATAGCTGCTGTCCGCCATCTGCACACCGTGCGTCATCAGGCGCTCGCGCACGACAAGCTTTGCTCCCGCGGCAAGGTCGGCCTTGGTCGAGCGCACAGTGGAATCAACGCCCTTTATCTGCACCATTTCCATTTCCATGAAGCTGCCCTCGCCCAAGGAGACTTCGGTGCCGGGGTTCAGGATACGCTTACCGGTTCCTTCGCCCTCGCCGTAGTGCTTTTCAACATACTTGACTTTTGAGCCGCGGCCAATGTAAAATCTATGCACACCGTCGTGTTCGGAATCCTGATTCCCGCAGTTGTGTATGCCGCAGCCTGCGACGATGACAACATCGCAGTTATCGCCGACATAAAAATCGTTATAGACTGTCTCTTTAAGTCCAGTTTCGCTCACTACCACGGGGATATGGACGCTTTCGTTGACGGTGCCGTCCTTTATGCGGATGTTGATGCCCGACACGTCGGTTTTTGTGGTTATCTCTATATTGGCGGTTGAATTTCTGCCCGCAGATTCGCCGTTTGCCCGGATATTATAAGCCCCCGTCGGAACCTTGTGCAGATCGGCTATCTCGGCAAGTATCCGTTTCTGTATATCGTTAAGCATCGGCTCTTCCTCCCTCAAGCACTCTGTTGCACGTCACGGGTACGGTGGTCTTGAGCAGCTCCGGCAAAAGCTCATCCTTGCTGCCGGTCTGCTTGACCTGTCCGTCGGCTATGACAATTATTTCATCGGCAATGTTGAGTATTCGCTCCTGATGGGAGATAATAAGAATGGAGCCGTGTGTGCGGCTGCGCATATTTTCAAAAACCTGAATAAGGCTCTGGAAGCTCCAAAGGTCTATCCCCGCCTCAGGCTCATCAAAAACGGACAGCTTTGTCCCTCGCGCAAGCACCGTAGCGATCTCAATGCGCTTGACCTCGCCGCCGGAAAGACTTGCGTTGACCTCGCGGTCTATATAATCCCTTGCGCACAGACCGACAGCCGAGAGATATTCGCACGCCTCGCCGACGGTCAGCTCCTTCTTCGCGGCAAGGCGGAGCAGATCGACAACACGGATACCCTTGAAGCGCACAGGCTGCTGCAATGCAAAGCTTATACCGGCGTTTGCGCGCTCGGTTATGCTCATGTCGGTGACGTCCCTGCCGTCAAATATTATTCTGCCGGTGGTAGGCTTTTCGATGCCCATTATAAGGCGGGCAAGGGTAGATTTTCCGCCGCCGTTAGGTCCCGTAATGACAACAAACCTGTCGTCATCTACCTTGAAGCTCACATCTTTTATTATCTCTTTCTCGCTGTCCTCGGTTTCCACGCCAAAGGATACGTTTTTAAGTTCAAGCATAGTTTCTTTCCTTCCGAATGAATTCTACCGTGTGATTATATCACATTTCTGATTTATCGCAACTGCTTTACGCGCTTTTTTCATACATACAGCCTATAAAAAGGAGTTTTTGCCGTGTCTGATCTTTTTCTTATCGTCTTTGCCGTTCTCCCCGCTGCCGCGCTCATGGCGTATATCTGCAAAAAGGACAAGCTTGAAAAGGAGTCTCCCGCGCTTCTGCGCTCGCTTGCGCTCTGCGGCGTTATCTCGACCGTCCCCGCGATCCTTCTTGAAGCGGCCGGTTCCGCCGCCGCGCAGGCGCTGTTCCCTCATGACGGCTTTCTCTATGCGTTTACGGTAAATTTTATCGTGATCGCCGTTGTTGAGGAGGGCGTAAAATTCTGTTTTCTCCGGAGAGCAAGCTGGCACTCGCCTGAATTCAACTGTCAATTCGACGGCGTTGTGTACGCGGTTTTCGTCTCCCTCGGCTTTGCTCTGCTGGAGAACATTCTTTATGTGCTGCGCTACGGGTTCGGCGTGGCGGTTGCAAGGGCTTTGCTGTCCGTGCCGGGACACGGATGCTTCGGCGTGTTCATGGGCGCGTTTTACGGTCTGGCGAAGCGCTGTGCGAATTACGGATGCCCCATAAGGAGCCGGAAAAATCTGCGGCTGAGCGTGCTCATCCCCGCGCTGCTGCACGGGATGTACGACTTTATCGCATCAACGGAATATATAAACGCGGGCGCTTTCCTTGCCTTCATAGGCGCGATCTTTTTCCTCGGCGTCCGACTTACGAACAAGCTTTCAAAAGAGGACCGCTACATTGACGCGAAGCATTGGTACTCCCTGTAACGGGCGGCATTTCACGGCATGGCGGAAGAGGCTCCGGAAACGGTGTTTCTTCCGTTTTTTATTTTTTCCCGCGAGCCTCAGGAAAATCCGAAAAATCATAGAAGGAGCCAAAAACGGGAATACTACCGGCAAAAGGAGTGATGACAATGATAGCAAAAACCTTCTCTTCCGGCAACGTGACCGTAAACATCCACGACGTGTGCTTTTCCGACAGAGCGGCGGCGGAAAAATGCGCAGGGCGGGCTTTGTCCGACTACTACAAGCGCCGTATAAGCGAAAACGAGGTATCCGTAAACCGGAAAATTCCGGCGCTTGACGCGGGAAACAGCGCGGCAGTATAATGTGTGCATGAAAGGAGCGGAGTATGGAGCGATATGCAAAATACCTCCGGAAGTCTCGTTTTGACCGTGATTACGCCGAACTCAGCGTAGAGGAAACGCTGAAACGCCATGAAGAAATTCTGGACAGGCTTGTGCAGGACAGAGGGTATAATATCGTCAGGACTTACAGAGAAGTAGTATCCGGCGAGTCGATCTCGGCCCGTCCGGAAATAAGGAAGCTTCTGAAGGAAGTTAACGCGGGTATGTACACCGGCGTGCTTGTCGTGGACGTTGAGCGTCTTGCCCGCGGCAACGGTGCGGATCAGGCATATATAAGCCAGGTTTTCCAATTCAGCGGGACAAAAATAATAACCCCGACGAAGGTCTACGACCCAAACAACGAGTTCGACGAGGAGTATTTTGAGTTTGGTCTGTTTATGAGCCGCCGTGAATACAAAACCATAAACCGCAGGCTTGTGCGCGGACGCGAAAGCTCTGCGGCAGAGGGGAAATATCTCGGCAGCATAGCCCCCTACGGCTATGACAGGATGAAGCTTCCCGACCAGAAGGGATATACGCTGACTCCCAACGGCGCGGAAGCGGAAACCGTCCGGAAAATATTCGAGCTTTATAACAACAGATACGGCACGAAAATGATCGCAAACCGCCTCAACGATCTTGCCGTCCCGACGCGCCGCGGCGAACCGTGGACATACTCCACCGTTGCGGGGATCGTCGCAAATCCCGTATATACCGGCAAAATAAAGCGCGGTTATTGCAGGCAGTACCGCACGCTGGACGAAAGCGGAAATGTGCGCAAACAGATAAGGCACATGAAAAATCCGGAGGATTATTCTCTGTACGACGGTCTTCATCCCCAGCTCATAGACGATGAGACATTCCGCACGGCACAGAAAATACGTGCGGAAAAAAGCGCCGGTGCGCCGAAGGTGAAAGCGGACAGGAGCGTGCAGAACGCCTTTTGCGGTCTGATCTACTGCGCGGAGTGCGGCAAGCGCATCGCAAGGACGACCGCAGCGGCAGAGCGCGGCGGCACGGCAAGGTTCCGCTGTGTAAACGCAAGGAACTGCCGCAACGGCACGGCGGATTATAAGCTTGTTGAAGCTGAAATAATCACCGCGCTCAGAAGCTGGCTGGACGGGTACAAGGTCAGGCTCGACAGAGCCGATTTCCGGGAGGAGATCGGCGAGTGTACAGCCATGCTTGAGAAGACTTCAGCAGAGATAGATGCGCTCAGCGCGCAGCTTGAGAGGGCTTTTACGCTTGTTGAGCAGGGCGTATATTCCGCAGAGCTTTTCCGCGAGCGTAAGGATAAGCTGACGGCGGAGCTGGCGGAAAAGGAAAGCTGCCGTTCAGCCGCAGAAAAAAGGCTGCACAGCCTTGAGTCGGACGGCGCGGAGCGCGCCGGGCTTATCCCTGCGGTGGAGGAGCTGCTTGCAAGCTATGACGACATGACGCCCGCCGAGAAAAACAGGCTCCTGAAAGCGATACTGCAAAAAATCGAGTACAAAAAAAGCCGCGGAGGAAAAATAGTGATCGACATTTTCCCGCGTCTGCCGTCGCCGTAGTATTCATGGACGCACACATGTGTTTGTAAACGACCCTTCAAAGGGCTATGGAGTGAGCATACAGGATATGCTCTGCTCTGCGGGGATCAAAGTTGACGAGCAGGCGGCGTAAATTCTGCACAATAAATCACGGACGGAAAATCCGCCCGTGATTTATTGATTTTATTATATCACTTTTGCGCCTTCAAAGTCGGGGATAAGCGGGATAGTGCGCCAGTCGGGCAGATTCAGTGAAGCGGCTTCGGAAAGCCTTCCGGCAAAACCCGCTTCATCGGAAGCGCAGAGCAGCGTGGAGCCTGCGCCGGAAATGCACATTGCCTTGCCGCCGCACTCCGCGGCAATTGTCCTTGCCTTTTCCCAGCCCTCGATAAGCGGGAGGCGGTACGGCTGATGCACCCTGTCCTCCATGCCCACGCCAAGCAGGGCGCAGTCCCCGCTGCCGAGCGCGTTCAGCACAAGGGCGGCGCGGGAGACATTAAAAACCGTGTCCGCACGGGTGAGTGAATCCGGCAGTACACTGCGCGCAAGGCTTGTTGAAAGCTCAGTCGGGGGGACAAGCGCGGCAAAATGCAGCCTATCGCTCAGCGGGAAATGCACCGTCACAGGGTCGCCGCCCACCATCGTTGAAGCCGTAAGCCCGCCGAGAAGCGCAGGCGCGACATTGTCCGGGTGTCCCTCGACCGCCGTGGCGATCTCAAGCAGCGCGTCGTTGTCAAGACACAGACCGTACATCGCGTTAGCCGCGATCACACCGCCGACAATGAGCGCAGAGGATGAGCCAAGTCCTCTTGAAACGGGGATGTCCGTATTCAAAAAGCGGATGCTGACGCCCTTTTTCTCTGCGCCGCCTTTTTCAAGCGTCATTGCATAGGCTTTATAGGCAAGGTTTTCAGCGTTTTGGAATTTTTCGGCGCAGCCGCTTATTTCAAGCCCGTCGGCAGGAGTAAATTCGATCTCGTTATATAGCCGCCACGCGATGCCGAAGCAGTCAAAGCCGGGGCCGAGGTTTGCGGAGCTTGCCGGAACACGCACAAGCATCAGTGTATCCCCCCTTCAAGCACAGCCCCCGCATAGCCGGTCAGCGCGTTCTTTTCAATGACGTCGGTATGCAGGATTTTTCTGCTTTTAAGCCCCGCGAGATTTTCTGGTGCTTTCACGCCGGTCAGGGCTTCAAGCCGCTCCATTTGTTCAAATTCGTCTCCGGAGCAGTCCCCGCCGATGCTGCGGAGAACCGCCGCGGGGAACTTATACGGCGAAGCGGTGGAGAGTACAACGCGCTTCCTTTCGCCGCGTCCGAGCTTTTTGAGTACTGCAAAGGCAACTGCGGTATGCGGATCGATGAGGTAGCGGCGCTCCCTCCATATTCTTGCACACTCCGCGTCACATTCCGCCTGTGTGGAATAGCCTGCGGAGAAGACGGCGCGGATGTTCGCAAGGGTTTCCCCGTCAACCGTATAAACGCCGGTTTTTGCAAGGCTGTCCATCCACTTTCCGACTTTTTCGCTGTCACAGCCGCTTGCGGTGAACAGAAGCCGCTCAAGATTTGACGAGACAAGAATGTCCATTGAGGGCGAATCTGTGCGGATAAACGGCCGGCGGGTATCGTAAACGCCGTCGGCGATAAAGTCGGAGAGGACGTTGTTCTCGTTCGCGGCAACGACAAGCCGCCCGACCGGCAACCCCATAAGCTTTGCGTAGTACCCTGCCAGTACATCGCCGAAATTTCCGGTAGGCACGGCAAAATCTATCTCTTCTCCAAGAGTGATCTCCCCTCCCGCCAGCAGCTGCGCGTATGCGGAAAAATAATAACACACCTGCGGGGCAAGGCGGCCGATATTTATGGAATTTGCGGAGGAAAGGCGTCTGCCCGTTCCTCTTTTGCCGCCCAGCGCGGAAAACGCCGCTTTTACGCCGCGCTGACAGTCGTCAAAATTGCCCTTGACCGCGCATACCCTGACGTTTTTTCCCTCCTGCGTCGCCATCTGCGCGTACTGCACGGGGGATACGCCGCCCTCGGGGTAGAAAACGACTATACCCGTGCCGGGTACGTCATGAAAGCCCTCAAGCGCCGCTTTCCCGGTATCGCCGGAGGTGGCGGTGAGTATGAGTATTTCATCCGTCATTCCCGTCTGCTCCCGCGCCTTTGTGATAAGCCGCGGCAGCATTGACAGCGCCACATCCTTGAACGCGGAGGTCGGACCGTGGTAAAGCTCCATAACATAATCTTCCCCGCAGCGGACGACGGGAGAAATGCGGTCGTTTTCAAATTTTCCGGCGTAGGCTTTTTCCACAAGCGCGCCCATATCGTCAAAGCTGGGCAGAAGATGATGCAGTATCATGCGCATCATGCCAAGCTCATTGAGTGCAAGGCAGTTCTTCCAGTCAAAGCGTCTTTCGGAAAGCGTCGGATCGACAAACAGCCCGCCGTCGGGAGCAAGTCCCTGCAAAACCGCCTGCAAATCCGAAACATATATATCGGAACGTGTGCTTTTATAGTTCATTTTTTCTCCTGTATTCTATCGTGTATCATTCTATTGCGACAAGCTTTACCTGCTCGACGCCCGGGGTTTTTTCTATGCGCTTTGTAAGCCCGCTCAGCTCGCAGGTCATGGAGCTTACATCAAGCGAGATGGTAACGCTGGCGCGGTCATGTATCGGCAGACTCTGCGTAATGGTTAGTACGCTTCCGCCCACTTCCGATATACCGCCCAGCACGGCGCTCAGTACGCCGGGGGAATGATTGAGCATCATGGAGAGCACCGCTTTTCTGCTTCCGGACAACTCGGACGGTTCAAAAATATAATCCTTGTATTTATAATACGTGCTGCGTGAAATGCCCACGGCCTTTACCGCCTGACTGACGTCCTTTGCCTTGCCCGTTTCCATAAGCCGACGCGCCTCAAGCACCAGAGAATAGTACTCCGGCAAAATGTTTTTGTGGATAATGAGATAGTTTTCTAACATTTCGTTCAAACTCCTTGTTAAGGCTCCTCCGCATGACGCGGCGGCGCCTTTATTTTTTCTTAAAAAATTTCTCTTGCATTTCCGATGACCATATGATACACTGTCCACATTAAAAATACAAGTGTTTTTGATGCGCGAACAAAAATTATTTTGGAGGTGGGCTTGTGAAAGTCGCGGTATTGGGTTACGGAACGGTTGGCAAGGGAGTGTATGATATGCTGCGAACTTGCCCGCTCTTTGAGGCAGGGCCGGTGCTTGTGCGCCCCGGCAAGGAGGATGAGCCCTTCAAGGTGTCTTCGATCGAAGCGATCGTCGCCGATAAGAGCGTCGATGCGGTCGCGGAGGTGATGGGCGGGGTCGAGCCTGCGTTTTTTTACTGTGCGGCGGCACTGAAGGCCGGAAAGCATGTCGTCACATCAAACAAGGCTCTCGTTGCCGCCAAGGGTATTGAGCTTAACGCCCTTGCGCGTGAAAACGGCGTCGGTTTTCTTTTCAGCGCGGCCTGCGGCGGAGCCGTACCGTTCCTGCACAATCTTGAGCTTGCGCGGCAGAGCGACGAGATACTTTCTCTCGGCGGCATACTCAACGGGACGACGAATTTCATGCTGGACAAAATGCAGTCGGAGGGAATGGATTACGGCGAGGCGCTGAAAGAAGCGCAGTCCCTCGGATACGCGGAAGCGGACCCGACGGCAGACGTCACGGGGCTTGACGCACTGAGGAAAATAATGCTCGGCTGCGCGGTGGCATACGATATGCTGCCGACAGACGGACTGCTCAACGAGGGAATAGACTCGCTGAAAGCCTCGGATGTCCGGCATTTCCGGAGCAAGGGACTTGCCTGCCGTCTGCTTGCCCGCGGCGGCATCGCGGACGGAAAGCTTTACGCCTATGTCCAGCCGGTGCTTGTCGAAAGCAGCGCACCCGAATGCGCGGTCAGGCAGAATTTCAACATGGCAAAATATACCGGAAAAAACAGCGGGCAGATAGTTCTCATGGGTCAGGGCGCGGGGCGTTATCCCACGGCCTCGGCGGTGATAAGGGATCTCGAGTGTCTGCGTTTCGGGCAGAGGGAAATGATGCACGGCGAATGTGCAGAGGTCAGCGCGGACAACGCCGGCTGCGTATGCAGCTACTACGTGCGGCTTCCCATACAGTTTGCCGACAAGCTTGAGTTCGGCAGCGCCGAAGCCGACGGCGACATAATAAGAGGCGTCACAAAGCCGATGAGCGTGAAAGCCATGCACGAAAGCGTGTGCGCAATGCGCAAGGGCGGCGCGGACGTATTCTTTGCAGAGCTTGCCTGATAACGAAAGGAAAATATAAATGTTGAAAACGGCAAAGTTCGGCGGTTCGTCGGTCGCAAGCGCCGAACAGTTCAGAAAAGTAAAAGACATAATAAACGCCGACCCTTCAAGGCGCATCGTTATCTCCTCGGCGGCTGGCAAGCGTTCCGGCAGCGACCATAAGCTTACCGATCTTTTGTATCTGTGCCACGCGCATCTCACCTACGGCGTCGGGTGCGAGGACATACTCGACACCATTGAAAGCCGTTTTGTCGAAATACGCGACGCGCTCACTCTCAGCTACGATGTTGAGAAGGATTTTGAAGCTTTGCGCGCAGGGCTCAATAAGGATACTCCCGTTGACTTTCTCGTGTCAAGGGGCGAATACTTCACCTCCCGTCTGCTGGCAGAATATCTCGGATATGAATTTATCGACGCGTTCGACTGCATTTTCTTCGGCTTTGACGGGCAGATAGATACCCCTCGGACATATTCCGCGATTAAGGCGGCGCTGGATAAATATGAAAGGATCCTCATCCCCGGCTTTTACGGCCGCTCTCCCACGGGCAGGGTCAAGGTAATGAGCAGGGGCGGAAGCGATATAAGCGGTGCGCTTGCCGCGGCGGCGTCGGATTCGGATGTATATGAAAACTGGACGGACGTCTCAGGCATACTGATGGCCGATCCCAAAATCGTCAGCGATCCGCGGCCTATCGCGCATCTCACCTATGGTGAGCTTCGGGAGCTTGCGTTCATGGGTGCGTCGGTGCTGCACGAGGAGTCGATACTCCCGGTGAAGGAAAATGGCATTTCCCTGAACATCCGCAACACAAACAGCCCCGATGAGCCGGGGACAATGATCGTTGACAGGGTTGACGAGAATGAGCCTGTCGAGGACAGCTTCATCACCGGTATCGCCGGACGGCGAAACTTCACTATAATAACGGTACTCAAACGCAACATGAACACCAGCGCAACGCTCCGAACGGCGCTTGAAATTCTGGACAGATACAGAGCAGCGGTAGAGCATATCACACTCGGTCTTGACAGCTTTGCTTTCGTTACCGCGACGGCGGCGCTCGGAGACAGCGTATACGACGTCATATCGGACATTCAGAAAAGCTGCCGTCCCGACGATATTCAAGTTCAGGAGGGCATAGCGCTCGTGGCGGCGGTGGGACGCAAAATGACGTCCAGACCGGGTACATCCGGCAAGCTCTTCAAAGCGCTCGGTGACAAGGGCATCAACATACGCACCATAGCACAGGGTGCTGACGAATTGAGTATAATAGTAGGCGTTGATAATAACAGCTTTGAGACCGCGATACAGGTTCTGTACAGCGGTTTCGCGGGAAAATGATCATATCAGGGGGATTTTTTTCAATGAAAGAATACAATGTTGCGGTATTGGGCGCAACGGGCGCCGTCGGGCAGGAAATGCTCAGAGTTCTGGAGGAATATGACGTTCCGGTGGGAAAGCTTCTGCCGCTGGCAAGCGCAAAGAGCGCAGGCGGATACATAAAATTCAAGGGTAAGGACGTACTTATTGAGGAAGCGTCGGAGGACAGCTTCAAGGGCATGGACTTCGTGCTCGGCGCGGTCAAGAATGCGATGAGCCGGAAATTTGCCCCTGCCATAGTGAGAAGCGGCGCGGTGTATATCGACAATTCCTCCGCTTTCCGTCTTGACGCCGATGTGCCGCTGGTCGTGCCCGAGATAAACGGAGAGGACGCTTTCAAAAACAAGGGCATTATCGCAAACCCCAACTGCTCCTCCATCATAACCATGATGGCGGTAGCGGGCATACAGAAATTAAGCCCTATAAAATCCATGATCGCCTGCACGTATCAGGCTGTTTCCGGCGCTGGCATCGGGGGACTGCATGAGCTTGAAGACCAGATGAAGGCGCTTGCCGAGGGCAGGGAGCCTGAGCGCAAGGTCTTTGCGCACCAGATCGCCGCAAACGTAATACCCTACATCGGCGACGATTACGGCAATCTCTACACCGACGAGGAGATGAAGATGCAGAACGAGGGGCGCAGGATACTGCACAACGACGCGCTCAATGTCACTTGCACCTGTGTGCGCGTACCCGTAATGCGCTCGCACTCCATCGCCGTCACGCTGCGCACCGAGAGGAAGATAAGCGTAGAGGAGGCCAAGGCGGCCGTCGCGGCGTTCCCCGGCGTTAAGCTCATAGAGGATTATGAGGGGCGCTGCTACCCCACCCCGCTCGACACCTCCAACCAGAACCTTGTCTGGGTCGGGCGCATCCGTGAAGACCTGACCGACGAAAACGGACTTACGCTGTGGTGCTGCGGCGACCAGATACGCAAGGGCGCGGCGGCAAACGCAGTGCAGATCCTGATGAAGATGATATAAAAACTAAAAGCGGAAGAAGCTTTATTGGAGCTTACTCCGCTTTTTGATGCTGTCAAAAACGGCCTCGCAGAGTTTTTTGCCCGCAGGCAAAAAATAATTTTGATCGTTTTCTCCGGCGGCATGTACGTCGGAGAAAACTCTTCTCACGGAGCGAGTGTCGAATTGTCTGCTTACAGCAGACAACCGAGGCACAGAGCGCAGTGCAGCCCCTTTTGTCAAAGAAGCTTGCTTCTTTGACAAGCTGAAAAAGCGGAAGAAGCTTTATTGGAGCTTCCTCCGCTTTTTCAGAGCCGGTTTAATTCATTTCCGGCGGCTGCGGCATATCCGCGCCGAACGAAAAATCGTTGTCGGGCTTGTCATAGTAGCTGTACCACACGGTATCCCCCGCTTTTAGTCCTGAGGTTATTTCCGTCAGTATGCCGTCTGATGCGCCCGTTGTCACATCAACAGGATTCCCCAACGCGCCGGTTTTGCTGTCGTAGCTTGTGTAAACGTATGTCCTCGTTCCCTCGCTGACAAGCGCCTCACTCGGAACGGTCAGCAGATCCTCGTCTGTCTCAAGCGTGATAAGCGCCGTCGCGTTCATTCCGGCTATCATGTTAGGGGCGCGGTCAATGGTTACTTCGGCGGTATACTTGGTGTTGCCGCCGCTGTTGCTGCCGGAAACGCCTATGTCCGTAATGATGCCGTCAAACGACTGCCCCGCAAGCGCATCGAGTGTTATCTGAACGTCCTGCCCCTTTTTGATCGAGAGGATATCCAGCTCATCAACGGTTATATCAACGGTCATTGTGTCCTGCGGCGTGACGGACATTATTTTCGTCTGCTTGGTAGGATAATATTCATACGCCGCCTGCTGAGCAGTCGAGCCGGTCATTCCGGATGCTGAACCGCCGCCTGTCATCTGTCCGCCGGACATGGAAGCATCTCCGGTCACTGTTCCTCCGCCCGCCGAGCCGCTGCCGGCCGACGAACCGCCGGAAATGATCGTGCCGTTTTCGTCAACGACTGAAACGCTCAGCGCTTCGTCGTAGGTGCTCTGGCTCTGAACCGAATGCGTAAACAGAAGCAGCGCGCCCTCTTTTGCGTTTCCCGCGTTCAGGCCATAGCTTGGAACAGGCAGGATTTTTCCCTCGTCGCAATCGGCTCCATTTATCACGGCGTCAAGAGCCTGTCGGGAAACCTCATATCTGTCTCCTCTTGTTTCCCGATAGGCAACAGAGACGATCTCGCCGTTATTATCAAGATTCACAGCGGTTATCACGCCTGCGGAATAGTATATGCCCGGCATAGCGGCATCATAATTTGTGACCATGTAATTCACCTTGCCCGCCTCATAGTAGACGTATGGGTATCCCTCCGCGGCAGTGTCAGACACAACATGATCCGTGCCGCCGTTTTCAAGAGTTGTCACATTTGTCAGCAGGTCAAGCGCGGCGCTTCCGTCCCCGCTCGCCGCAAGAAGCTCTGCCGCCGCGTCCTCGTCAATGCCGCTGACCACACCGGTGGCGGACGCGTTCACCGTCCCGTCGGTGTACATTTTGAACAGCTCTTCCATATACCCCGCAAGTTCGGTGTGCTTTGCCGCATATACGTCATATTCTGCGCTGCTGCTGTTTCCGGAGTAAGTGAAGACCGTTCCGCCGGCCTGCATATCCTGATTTATCTTTACGTGTACCGCCTCGATAGTGCCGTTATACCCGCTGATTTTGAGCGGAGAGTGAACATAAAGCTCCCCGCTGCCTATCGTTTCGGAATTTTCGTTGAATACGCTTACACTCTCGCCAACGGTGCGCCCGTCCTGATTTATGGTGATGACGGTGACGCCGTTTTTCTTGCTCTCCGCGTGACCGGAGAGAATGGTGCCGTCCGGGGCGGCGACGCCCACGCTGCTGCCTACGGGGATAGCGTCGGTTTCTATATCCACCGCGAGCAGTCCGTCAAGCGACAGTACGGCAAGCGCGCCATGCTCAAGCATAACGTCGCTTATGCTGTCGCCGACATCCGCATAAAGCTCCATAACGCGCCCGGCAGAGGCGGTAGTGAGGAAATTCATCTCGCCCGTGTCTGTATAGAGCGCCATCTGCGTTTCAACATACTCAATATCTTCCTGATACTCATATATCGAGTTCATGACGTCTATCCTGTCAACCTCGGCAAGAGGCTGACCCTCGGTGACAAAATCGCCGTTGTTCACGAGATATTTCGTCACTTCAACGCCGTAGGGGAGCTTGATCTCAACGGCATCCTCATCCGTGAGCGTTCCGGCGCCGGAAACGGTTTTGCTTATGTCGGCAAGAGCCGCCTCCGCAGATAATATGCTTGCCTTATCGCCGGATGCATCCTTCGCGCTTTCAAGTGCGAAGGGTATGATCACAAGCGCTGCGGCCAGAAGCACAGCCAGGACGCCGAATATGTACTTTTTTGCTGATTTCTTCTCCATCTGCCCTGCCTCCTTAACCGCCGTAATGCAGCGCGTCGATAGGCTTCATCTTTGCGGCCTTGTTCGCCGGATAAAGCCCGAACACCACGCCGATAATAAAACAGAATACCACGCTCAGCAGTACAACGCCGCCGTCAAGCTCAAAACTCAGGCTGAGACCGGAAACAACGACGGAGACCGTGCGCAGGATGCTCCACGAGAGGAATATGCCTATCGCACACCCCATCATGCACAGCACGACCGCCTCCATGAGAAATTGCTGAAGGATCGTGCCGCGGCTTGCGCCGATCGCCTTGCGTATGCCTATTTCACGCGTGCGTTCGGTGACTGTGACCATCATGATGTTCATAATGCCTATGCCGCCGACTATGAGGGAAATTCCGGCGATACCGCCGAGGAGTATCGACAGCACGGACGTTACGCTGCTCATCGCGTCCTCAAGTACGGCGAGGGTGCTGATAGTGTAAGCATCGTCGTCCTGCTCAAAGCGTTCAAGCATAGTGCGGTCAAAATAGGTCTCCAGCTGCTCCATGGTATAGTTTTCCGCCGCGCTTGTCGTAAAGCTCGTTATGTCTGCGCTCACAGACGAGGAAAGGCGCATGAGCGAAGTGTACGGAATGTATGCCGTAAGCGTACCGGACGTCATTGCGCCCATGACGGAATCATCCTCCGCCAGTACGCCGACGACGGTAAATCTCATGCCGTTAAGGCTTATTTCCTGCCCCACGCAGTCCTCAAAGCCGATAAGCTCCGTTGCAAGCGCGTTGTTCACCACGCAGACACGCGTGTTGTTATCAATATCGCTTGATTTGAGAAAACGTCCGAGTGAGAGAGCAAGCCCCTCAATATCGTAGTATGCGGGCGTCGTGCCGTACACCGTGACGGAATCTGACTCGCCGCCGAATTTGCCGGTGCAGGAGCTTGACGCCGTCGGCGCGACAAGCCCGACGGGGTTGTCCTCGTCCATCCACTCGTTAAGATCGTCCATTCTTATCGGGTCGCCCTTGTCGTCGTTCACCGTGACGCTCACAAGGTCGCTGCCGAGACTTGAGACCGCGTCGGTAACGGAGCTTGTAGCGCCGTTTACGAGACTTACCAATACCACCAGCGCCATAACGCCGATTATTATGCCCAGCATCGTAAGCATCGCTCTGAACTTGTTTGTGCTTATGCTGCGCAGAGCCATTTTGAATGACAGTATCATCTCTCCACCTCCGTAAGCCTGCCGTCGCGGATACGGATGCTCCGCGCCGCCTGTGCGGCGACATCGTTGTCATGGGTTATGAGTACTATGGTGTTGCCCGCCTCATGCAGTTCGTGGAACATCTCCATGATCTCCGCACTCGTCCTGGAGTCGAGATTTCCGGTAGGTTCGTCCGCAAGGATAAGTGAGGGGCGCGTGACGAGGGCGCGGGCTATCGCAACGCGCTGCTGCTGACCGCCGGAAAGCTCTGTCGGCATATGCCTGGCGCGCTTTGAAAGCCCCACGCGCTTGAGCGCCTGACGCACACGTTCCTGCCGTTCGGCTCTCTTTACGCCCTGATAGATGAGCGGCAGCTCAACATTTTCCTCTGCCGACATCTTTGCGATAAGGTTGAAGCTCTGAAAAACAAAGCCTATCTTGTTGTTGCGCACCTTTGCAAGCTGGTTTTCCGTATAATCGTCTATGGGTATGCCGTCAAGCTTATAGACGCCGCTGTCCGCTATATCAAGGCAGCCGATTATGTTCATGAGCGTCGATTTGCCAGAGCCTGACGGGCCTATTATGCTGACAAATTCATGGGGATAGATATGCATCGTGGCATGGTCGAGCGCTTTTACCTTTTCATCCCCGACAAGGTAGAATTTTGAAACGTCTTTTAAATCTATCATGGCTCAACCTCTGCCGGACATTCCGCCGCCCATATTACCGCCGGGCATTCCGACGCCCATGCTGCCGCCGGGACCGCCGCCAAAGCCGCCCATATCTCCGCCGGGCATTCCGCCGCCAAAGCCGCCGAAGTCCGGGAAGGCGTTGTCTTCCTTCTCGACATAGTAAACGGTGTCGCCCTCGCTCAGACCGGAGCTTATTTCAACATAGCTTGAGTTGGAAAGCCCTGTCGTTACCTCTTTCCTGCCGCCGTACTCATGATTTTCGTAGTCGTAGCTTGTGTATACATACGAGGTGGAGCTGGTCTGGTGCAGCGCGTCAACGGGTATTATGAGCGCGTTTTCCTTGCCCTGAATGGTGACATACACCGACGCGGACATACCGGAGAGCATTTTGTCCGTCTTGTCAAGGGAAACGACTGCGGAATATTTCGTAACGCCTGAGCTTGAGGTGCTGGCGCTTCTGCTGATTTCCGTGACCGTGCCGTCAAACGCCTCGTCGTCGCTTATAGAGGAGATATAGACCTCCGCTTTCTGCCCAACTTCGAGTGTGAGAATGTCGCTTTCATCCACACTCAGCGTTATTTCCATAGTCAGATCGGGGCAGATCGTGCAGATATCTACGGTTCCGTCGTCGTTCGTCTTGGCCGTGGACGAGGTAGTGGTCGTGGAAGACGAAGCGCCGGATGTGCCGCCGAAGAACGAGGAATATGAGGAGCTTGCAGTCTGTGTGGTCGTTGTAGTGGTCACTACCACATCGTCGTCATCCTTTTCTTCATATTCGACAGAGCATATCGTTCCCGAGAACGGCGCGGCAAGCCCGCCGTTCATGTTGAGTGCAAGAAGCTCCTGCAAGGTTTTTTCAAGCTCCTCGCGCTGCTTGAGAAGCGCGTAATAGTTGTTGTAATATTCTGTATTTGTGAGGGTGAACAGAAGTCCCGAGGAATAGAGCTTCTGGTTTTCCGTGACATAGCAGGCATTCACCGTTCCCGCAACGCCTGTTATGCGCAGAGGGCTGTTTATATAAAGCTCGCCCTCGCCGAGTTTTTCGCCGTCCTCGCTCATAACAGTGACCTTTTCACCGCTGCGCGGCCCGTCGTCGCTTACGACGACAACGGCCTGACCGGAATAGATGTCGTTTACAAGAGCGTTTATTTCGCTCCCGTCCTCGCGGATAACGGTGAGCTGCATCCCCTTTTCAAGAGAACCCGCGTCGATCTTGACCGCCATGTAGCCGTCAAGGGATATCTCGGCCAGTGCGCCGTATTTGTACATGACGCTCGCCACGTCGTCGCCCACGGCGGCGTTCAGCACCTTTACCCGTCCCGGAAGTCCCGTGCTTATGTAGTCGTTGGCATAGTCGCTTCCGGCGCTGTTGAGATCCTTGTCAAGCTTGACGATATCCGCCTGCACATCCGACATTGCCGCCAGAACCGTGCGGTTGTCAACGGTGGCGATTATTTCACCCTCCTCAACGGTGTCGTTGACGCTGACAAGCACCTCGTCAACATCGACGCCGTCCGGGATATGGAGCTGTTTGATATCAACGTTAGACAGCGTACCGCTGCCGGAAACGGTCGTGCTGATGCTGCCCGTCTTCACCTCGGCGGTCATAACGTCTTCATCGCTCGCGGCAAACTCGGTATTGACCTTTTTCCGAAGGCTTATTACCGTGATCGTCAGCGCTATGCCGAGTATGAGCACAACGGAGATTACCGTTATTATCAGGCGGCGTTTTTTCCGTTTTTTTGCCTTGCTGAGAGAATCGAAAAGTTCCTCGTCCTTTTTCTGCTTTTCCATGCTCTCAGCTGCGGCTTCATCGTTTCTGCGGTTCTCGTCCATGAAAGTCTGCTCCTTGGTGTAGAATAATACATTAGAGGAAAAACGTGGAATCCCCTTTTCCCGAATACGGCGTATAATTTATCATAGGCATAGAAGGGTTTTATTAAGGAATTGCGAATAAATTTTAAATTCAGGCGGTTTTAAGGTTGCAATGTATTTATCGGCATACTATAATAAATTTGTATTACTGTGGCTATGCCAAGCAGGAAGGGGCGTGTACGGGTGCTTGACGAACTTGACTGCGCCGCAAGAGACGCGAAAGCAAAACGTATTGCGGATGAGATAATGTCGCTTGCCCGCGGCACGCTCACGGTAGACTTCCGCTTTCTGGTTCGGGCGATAGGAACGCTGAAATTCGTCAGCGACGATAATGTCAGCCTCACGACCGACGGTGAATTTTTATATTACGGCGCATGGTTCATACTGAACCGCTATAAGGCAGGCGCTTCCTCCGTAAACCGCGATATAATGCACTCAATACTCCACTGCGTATTCCGCCATTTTTATATCGGCAGCGGCATCGAGCGTGCGCGCTGGGACTTTGCCTGCGACATAGCCGTTGAGACCGCTATAAACGAGCTGTGCTCAAGCGCTCTTTATGATCCGCGGCAGAGGGCGCAGAGGGCTGCGATCGACACTATACAAAAGGATGTCCCCGTTCTTACTGCGGAGCGCATATACCACTGGCTTGGAAAAAACGGCATATCGGATGAGGAATGTGAGCGGGAGCGGGAATCGTTTCTTGCGGACGGACACGGGCTGTGGTACGGTGCAAGGGACAAGGATGCAAGGCTTGACAAAAACATCAACGTGCGCAAAATATGGGAAAAGCTCTCGAAACGGATGCAGACTGAGCTTGAGACAATGCATGACGATAAAAACGGCGCAATGGTGCAGGCTCTGCGTTCGCTCAACAGGACGAAATACAGCTATACCGAGCTGCTGCGCCGTTTCGGCATCCACGGGGAGCAGATGCGCCTTTCCGACGAGGAGTTTGACAACAATTATTATACCTACGGACTTGATTTCTATGGCAATATGCCGCTTATCGAGCCGCTTGAATACAGCGAACGGAAGCTTATACGCGAGTTTGTCATCGCTATCGACACCTCCGGCAGCGTTCGCGGAGATGTGGTGCAGTCGTTTATCCAGCATACGCATGATATGCTGCAAAAGCAGGAGAGTTTTTTCAGCCGTGTGAGCATCCATATAATTCAGTGCGACGACCGTGTGCGCGAGGACGCAGTGATCACCTGCAAAGAGGATTTTGACGAGTATATTGCGCAGATGCAGATTTTCGGGCTTGGGCAGACGGATTTCCGTCCGGTGTTCCAATATGTCGAAACGCTCAGGAGCAAGGGCGAGCTTCGCAATTTGCAGGGGCTTATCTATTTTACGGACGGCGAGGGTGAGTTTCCGGCGAAAAAGCCCGACTATGACACCGCCTTTATCCTGCACTGCGATGACTGCTGCCAGCCGCCCGTCCCCTCATGGGCGATCCGCATCACACTGACGGAGGACGAGATACTTGAAAAACGATTTTAATATTTCCGACGGCGTGCTGTACATAAGCGACGGCGTGATCGAGCTTGCGGATCAGCGCTTTGCCGAACGGAACGATTTCAAAAAGGCCGTGCTGCCTTCTACGCTGCGCATACTCGGCACGGAGGTTTTCTCCGTCAGCTTGAGGAGCTTGAGCAGCTTTAAGGGAAAAGCGTCCTTGCAAGTAACCGCCGTACCGCAAGGCAGATAGGCACAAAACCTAAAAAACGCGGTACGCAGCAATACGTTATTATAAAGCCACAGCAGGCGGCAGGGCGCAGCGGCTCGTTCGTCTGCCGGTGATATGAAAAATATTTTTTATAAGGAGAACTCATCATGAAAAAAGCGGTCAGATTATTTTCCCTTTTGCTTGCGGTCACAGCGCTCGTTTCCGCAATGTCCGTTTCCGCACACGCCATTACCGACGCAAGGTCGGCGCTGCCGTCCGAACCCAAGACGATAAAGCTTGAAGACGTTGAAGGCGCGTACAAGGAGCTTGTAAAAAAAGCCCTCGGTATAGACGGCGATATGACCATGATAGAGCTTGACGAAATGCCGGACGAAGTTGAGGTCAAGTATATGCAGGCTCCGCACGGCTACGGCGCTAAGATATACCGCACGCCCAAGGGCGAAAATAAGCTTGCGCAGCCCGCAGACGGGACTGAAGTATACATATACTACTATCTCGGCGGCTACGCCCTCATCGAAACCGAGGACGGTCACGTGGGCTGGTGTCAGGCTTCATATCTCTCGGATACATTCGACGCTGACCTCAGCGCGAAGAACCGCAGGCTTTATGACGGCAAAATGGGTCTTTACGGCTGATACTTAACGGCAAACGGCAAGGGACGCGGAGTGATCTCCGCGTCCTATTTTTTTCTGTTTCAGGGCATCAAATCCATGGGGCGAAAAAACTCACCAAATTGCCGTCTGCGGTACTGCCGAAGCCATACTGAGATGATTCGCTGTCCAATTTCTGCCTTTGCAGAGCTGCTGCATCCTTTTCGCAGCTGCGGATGTATATTCATAAATTTTCTAAATCAATGATAAAGCGCAGAAATTTTTATGCCAGCGATACTTCACTAATATAAAAATATGTGATATATTAGTAATATATCACTAATACACATGGAGAGAGTAATGACTTTACATCAGGATACGCACTGCTCACAGCTTTCCGACAGTCCGTCAATGGGCAAATTTTCATTCAAAAATCCCGATAATTTTATTTTTATTGTTGTTCTCGCCGCATTTATTGAGAGGATCGCAATGTTCTTCTATCTTGGCAGCGGGGCAACAAACGGCAGTGATGATGTGGCATACATTCAATCCGGGATCGAGTTTGCACGAACAGGGACGATTACCATCTGGTCAAGTTATCCCACCGCAACCATTATGCCCGGTATGCCGGTCATTGCCGGTCTTTTCTCACGCATATTCGGAGAGGGTAATCTGTATATAGATTCCGTGCGTATCTGCTGGATTCTTTTCGGCTGCGGAACAGTTTATGTTTTCTATAAATGCTGCTGTTTTTTTACACGCAAATGGGTCGCGCTCTTCGGTTCATGCGGTTTTCTGCTTCTGAACTGGGCATGGTCTGACAACACTTTCCTTACCGAGCCGCCGTACCTTTTCTTCTATATGCTGAACTTCTACTTTATGCTTGCAATGGGTGAGGAGCGCAACGGCGTAATAAACAAAAAGAATGCCTTCGGCTATGCCCTCTCATTTTTTGCCGCGCTGATGTTCCGTGCGAATATACTTGTTATGCCCGTGGTATGCGCCGTTTATCTGTTCGCTGTCAAGAAAAAGAAGCTCTCCGCGTATCTTTTTCATCTTGCGGTTCTGGCTGTAACCATGCTTATTTTCATCGTTCCGTGGTCTGTCAGAAACTATAAGCTTTTCGGCGAGTTTATCCCTATAACCGGCGGCTCCGCCAATCCCCTGCTCGTCGGAACATACCAGGGGCGAAAAGCCCCGAAGGATGAGGAGCTTGATTACGAAACGAACGTGTATGCGGTGATACGTGAAAAATATCCGGAATATTTCAACGCGGACGGTACGCTCAGGGATGGCGTTATTCCCGAAACTGTCAACGGGAAAATCGAAAAGCTCAAAGCGATGTACAGATTAAAAGAGTGGTATAAGCGCGACAAAGCCGATCTCATCTGGAGCTATCTTGCATCCAAACCGGCCAGTATGCTTAACTGGGTCTGGTGGTGGATTCCGAATATGTCTGTTTATGCTGTGCTGCGCGCTTTCAGTATTGCAAATCTCGCCGTTTGTGTGCTTACGATTTCCGCATCACTTATAACAGGGAAGAAACGCGGTATCGTTCTCTTTCTTTCCATATTGTACCTATTCAACATCTATACCTTTGCTTTCAGCTTCGCAAGTGAACGATATGCGGCAATGTCCGTTCCGCTGCGCTATTTTATCGCCGCAATCGGTATAGATTTTTTAGCTGAACGGATTTCCGAACGAAAACGCCGCCCTGCGGCCGCGTAATAGCCTCGTAAAGAAAAGAGGTTGCAGCCCAAGCGGCTGTAACCTCTTTTCAACGCAATTTAACACAATGCAAAATGGGCTGTCTCACAAGGAGACAGCCCATTTTGGGATTATATGTTGTTGGGATTATATCTTCATGCAGACATCCCATGCGCGCCAGATAACGGTACGCAGGTTGCCGATAGCGACACAGTCGCCGACGCGGTGAACGTTGCGCGCCTTCTCGCCCACGGGAGTGGGAACGAAGCCGATACCGTTGATAACGGCGTCGCACTCGATATCAAAGGTCTCGCCGGTCTTGACGTTCTTCACGGTGACGGAGCCGTCACGGATGTCGGTGAGAGTGGAGTTGAGGTAAACGGGAACCTTGTGGTACTCCATTGCGTCGCGCAGGAAGGAGGTGTTCGCAAGGCAGGTCGCCTGTGCGGCAATGAGGTCGTCGCCGTACTCAACAATGATGGGGTGCTTGCCGAAGTTGTATACGAGGTCGTATGCAGCCTCGCAGGAGGACTGACCGCCGCCCAGGAACAGGATCTTGTCGCCCTCAACGGACTTGTCGCGGAGAAGTTCGGTGAAGTTGCGGGTCTTGTTGAAGCCGGGGATAGCGGGCATGGTTCTGGGAACGGAACCGGTTGCAACGATTATCTCATCAAAGGCTCTCTTGATAGTGCCAAGGTCGTTGACTTCGGTGTTGTAGCGCACTTCGATGCCGGCCTTGTCCATCTCTCTCTTGTACCACTCGATGAGTTCCTTGTCGTTCTCTTTGAAGGTCATCGCGGAAGCGGTGAGGAACAGACCGCCAAGCTCATTGGTCTTTTCAAACAGGACGGGGTGATGCCCTCTCTGCTTGAGGACGAGGCAGCATTCCATACCGCCGATACCGCCGCCGATAACGGCGACCTTCTTGGGCTTTGTCGTGGGAACGATCTTGTAGCGGAGGTGCTGCATCGTGGGAGGAGTCAGAGCGCAGCGCGCCAGGTGCATGGAGTCTTCCATGTTCTGGATGTTTGCGGTGCCCTTGTACTTTGCAAAGTTGAAGCAGCCGTTGTGGCAGCGGATACAAGGCTTGATCTCGATTTCGCGGCCTTCCTTGATCTTGGTGACCCAGTCGGGGTCAACAAGGTTCTGACGTGCGATAGCGACGGCAGCCAGACGGCCTGCCGCGATCTCCTCGGCGGCCTTGACGGGATCCATACGGCCGGCGCAGACACAGGGAGCGTTGGTGAACTTCTGGATATGCTCAACATACTCAAGGTTGCAGTTGTCGGGCATGTACTGAGGCGGATGCGCCCAATACCATGCGTCGTAAGTACCGTTGTCGCAGTTGAACATTGCGTAACCGGCTTCCTCAAGGTACTTGACGGCCTTTTCGGACTCTTCCATATCACGGCCGAATTCCACGAAGTCGGTCTCATAAGGCATTGCGCCCTTGCACCAGCCCTTGGTCTTGGAAACGACGGAGTAACGCAGGGATACAGGGAAGTCGTCGCCGGCATACTTGTGGATGCACTGGACTATCTCGACCGGGAAGCGGAAACGGTTCTCGAAGCTTCCGCCGTACTCGTCTGTGCGGAAGTTCCAGTTCTTAATGGTGAACTGGTCAAGCAGATAGCCCTCGTGAACGGCGTGGATCTCAACGCCGTCAACGCCTGCTTCACGCAGGAGCTTTGCGGTCTTACCGAAAGCCTCGACCATCTCGTGGATCTCTTCCTTGGTCATGGGACGGGAGGAGATGTCTTCATACCAGCGGTTGGGCGTCTCGGATGCGGATGCGCAGCAGTATTCAACATCCAGGAAAGGAGATGCAAGCTTGCCGAGAGTCTTGTTTTTGAGCAGAGTGACCATCATTCCGTTGATAGCCATGGAGCGGCCGAAGCCTGCCGCCAGCTGGATAAACAGCTTGCCGCCGGTCTTATGGTATTCATCCATAAAGGGCTTCAGTTCTTTGAACATCTGCTTGTTCTGGTAGAGCCAGCGCTTGCCCATGGTATCACGGACACACTGCATACCGGGGAGGACAAGACCTACGCCGTCCTTTGCTCTGGAGAGCAGATGGTATGCCGCCTCTTTATCAAAATGGCAGGGCTCAAGCCAGCCAAAGAGGGATGTGCCGCCCATAGAGCACTGCACGATGCGGTTGGGGATCTCAACATTACCGATTTTCCACGGTGTGAAGAGAGCATTGTACTTTTCGTTCAAGTATTTCGCTTCCTTTCATATAATAAATGGGACGTTAGAAAATGTTTTCTCCTGCGTCGAGCATTTAACCAGAAGATTAACAACATTATAACCTATCCCTGCGAATAAATCAATCATAAGCTAAAAAATAATTTCAACTTTGTTACTTTTTAATTATAATCTAACTCTGCTTTTGTCTAATTTGGCGAACCGCGCCTGTAATTTTAAAAATTATTTTGAAAAATGTCTTTTTCCAGAGCGTTTTGCGATTTTTTTAACGATTTTTCACGTTTACCGGCGGCCGGTGCGCTCCTTGACAGCCGCACCGCAGGACACTCTGCGCAGCAGCGCGCATTTTTGCGGAAAAGACATTATTATTGACAATTCTGCCGTCAGGATATATTATATTTACCGGCTTTTACGGTCAATTAATATATTCTGAAAAAGAGGGTGACAGTGATGAAGAAAATGGCGGTTTGTTATGAGTGTTGTTGTCGATGTCGCTGTCGCCGTTACTGAGTAAGCCCGTAAAGGGTTCGTCTGCGGCGGCGCGTTTTTGCGTCGTCATTCTATTTTTAAATACCGTTTCCTATTTAAATATATCAAATTCCGAATATGTGAGGTAAACAAAATGAAAATATATACTTCCGCACAGCAGCTTATCGGACACACACCGATACTGGAGCTTGTGAATATCGAAAAAAGACGCGCCCTCAAGGGCAGGCTTCTCGCAAAGCTTGAAAGCGCCAACCCCACCGGCTCGGCAAAGGACAGAGCCGCGCTTTATATGCTCGACAAGGCGGAGGAACAGGGGCTTGTCGATAAAAACACTGTTATAATAGAGCCTACCTCCGGCAACACAGGCATCGGTCTTGCAAGCATCGGTGCGCAGCGCGGCTACCGCGTGATAATAGTCATGCCGGACAGTATGTCGCTGGAAAGACGGCTTCTCATGTCCGCCTACGGGGCGGAGCTTGTGCTTACGCCCGGAAGCGAAGGCATGAAGGGCTGCGTTGAAAAGGCGGAGGAGCTTGCCGCCGGATTTGAAAAGGCATATATCCCCGAACAGTTTATAAATCCCGCAAACTCCCTCGCCCATTACGAGACGACCGGTCCCGAGATCTGGGAGGACACCGACGGAAACGTTGACATCTTTGTCGCCGGCGTCGGCACCGGCGGAACGATAAGCGGCACAGCGCGCTTTCTCAAGGAAAAGAACCCGAATGTCAGGATCGTCGCGGTAGAGCCGGACACCTCTCCCCTGCTCAGCAAGGGCTACGCCGGAAAGCACGGTCTTCAGGGCATCGGCGCAAACTTCGTGCCGGAGATACTCCAGAGAGAGCTTATTGACGATATAATGACCGTCAGCACGGAGCAGGCATACGAAATGGGGCGCGAGACCGGCCGTCACGAGGGCATACTTGTCGGCATCTCGGCGGGCGCGGCACTTTACGCGGCGGCGGAGCTTGCATCCATGGAGGAAAACCGCGGCAAAAACATCGTCGCCCTCGTTCCCGATACGGGCGATCATTATCTCTCCACGGAAATGTTCGCCGGAGGTAACGGCTGATGTTTGACGATCTCCGCGAAAGTATACAGGCATACATGGCAAGGGATCCCGCGGCAAGAACGGCGTTTGAGGTCTATACGCTCTACCCCGGGCTCAAGGCCGTCCGCAGTCACCGCAGAGCGCACTGGTTCTATGAGCATAAAATGTTCTTCATTGCGCGGCTGATTTCCCAGATAAGCCGCCGCCGGACGGGCATCGAGATACATCCCGGCGCAAAGATCGGCAAGCGGCTCGTGATCGACCACGGCATGGGCATCGTGATAGGCGAGACCGCCGAGATAGGCGACGACTGCCTTCTCTATCACGGGGTAACGCTCGGCGGTACCGGCAAGGACACCGGCAAGCGCCATCCGACTATCGGCAGCAACGTGCTTATAAGCGCCGGTGCAAAGGTGCTCGGGCCGTTCAAGGTCGGTGATAACAGCCGTATCGCGGCAAACGCCGTCGTGCTGAGCGAAGTCCCGCCCGACAGCACGGCAGTCGGCATCCCCGCGAAGATCGTGCGCATAGCCGGACGCAAGGTCAGCTATGCCGACGAGGTCGATCAGATCCATGTCTCCGATCCCACGGCGGAGGAGCTTGCCTCAATAAAACGGCAGCTGGAGCAGCTTGAGCAGCATCTCGGCATAAAGTAGTATAAGCAGCACTGTTTATACGAAAAATATATAACCGCGTCAGGATTCGCATCAGCGTTCAGCAATTTGCCCAAATATTGCGCATAAATTTTGTGTAATATATAAAAAGTGTAACCCGTTGTTGACGTGTTCGTTTACGAGTTGTATAATACCTCTACGTTCCGGAACCGAAAATATATTCGTCCGGGAAAAATAAAACGGAGGAAATATCATGAAAAAATTTCTTGCTATCCTCATGGCTCTCGTCATGATTCTTGCTCTCGTTCCCGCAAGCTACGCAGATTCGACGGATGATCTGGTCGCGGCTGCGCAGGCAGAGGGCGAACTGGTCGTTTACGGCTCCTGCGAGGAGGAATATCTCGCGGCCGCCTGCGAAAACTTTGAGAAGCTCTACGGCATAAAGGTCAGCTATCAGCGCCTTTCCACCGGTGAGGTTCAGGCAAAGATCGAAGAAGAGAACGGCAATCCTTCCGCTGACGTCTGGTTCGGCGGCACGACCGATCCCTACAACGTCGTTGCGGCAGAGGGTCTGCTCGAAGCTTACGAGGCTGAGAACGCTTCTCACCTGCTCGGCGATATGTACCGCGACAAGGACGGTTATTGGTACGGCATCTACAAGGGAATCCTCGGCTTTATGGTAAACAAGGATGAGCTTGACCGTATGGGTCTTGAGGCTCCTCAGGATTGGCAGGATCTTCTCAAGGATGAGTACAAGGGTCTTATCTGGCTGTCCAACTACAACACCGCCGGTACCGCAAAGCTCGTCATCAACACCATGATCCAGAAGTACGGTCACGACGAAGGTATCCAGTACCTCGTAGACCTTGACAAGAATATTCAGGTTTACACCAAGTCCGGCTCCGGCCCGTCCAAGAACGTCGGCACCGGTGAGTGCGTCATCGGCATCGGCTTCCTGCATGACGGCATCACTCAGATCGTTGACAACGGCTACGAGAATATCGAGCTTATCATTCCCTCCAGCGGCACCTCTTTTGAGATCGGCGCTACCGCTATCTTCAAGGGCGCAAAGCACCCCAACGCCGCTAAGCTGTGGGTAGAATATGCTCTCTCCCCCGACTGCGTCAATCTCGCAAAGGACAACGGTTCCTACCAGTTCCTCGTAATTGACAACGCCGAGCAGCCCACTCAGGCAGCAGAGTTCGGTCTTGACCCCAACAACGTCATGGACTATGACTTTGAGGACGCAAAGAACAACATCAAGACCTATATCGAAGAGGTTATGACCGCTATCGCAGACGCAGGTGCGGACACCGGCGCAGATCGTTTCAAGACCGAGTGATAAAAGCTTCTCCCGATATATCACTATGACTCCGCGAACGGAGGCGGCATTTGCCGTCTCCGTTTTTTGAATTTTCCCATTATTTCCCGAAAAGCAAAGAGAGGAGAATATATATGGCAAGAAGTCAGAGCGCGATGCTTGATCGTAAAAAGCTGATGGCTGACCCGATAATGGTCACGACCATTGTCGTGCTTATAACCTTTTTGACTTTGTTTATACTTTATCCGCTGGCGATACTGCTGGTTGACAGCTTTGTAAGCGACAGCGGGATAGGCTTTGATACTTTCAAACGCATTTTCGCCATACCGACCTTTACGACAGCTATAACAAACACGCTCAAGGTGGGCTTTGTTGTGGGCATTGCCTCGTCCCTTATCGGGCTGCTGTTCGCATACGTAGAGGTCTACGTCAAAATGAATAAATTTGTGGGCGGACTTTTCAAGGTGGTTTCCATGCTGCCTGTCGTCTCGCCCCCGTTCGTGCTGAGTCTTTCGATGATAATGCTTTTCGGCAAGGCGGGCATTATCACGCGCTTTCTGCTCGGCATATATGACAACAGCGTTTACGGCTATTGGGGCATCGTGATCGTTCAGACGCTCACCTTCTTCCCCGTGTGCTACATGATGCTCAAGGGTCTGCTGAAAAACATCGACCCCTCCCTCGAAGAAGCCGCCCGCGACATGGGCGCGTCCCGCATGAAGGTGTTCACAAGCGTGACTCTGCCGCTCATGCTGCCCGGTCTCGGCAACGCTTTTCTCGTGACCTTCATCGAATCGATCGCCGACTTTGCCAACCCCATGATAATAGGCGGCTCGTATGATACGCTGGCAACCACCATATATTTGCAGATCACCGGCGCATACGACAAGGCGGGCGCCGCCGCAATGGCGGTCGTGCTGCTGTGCATCACGCTTATGATGTTCGCCGTGCAGAAATACTATCTTGAAGCAAAAACCGCCGCCACGCTCACCGGCAAGGCATCCCGCGGCAGAATGTTGATCGAGGACAAAAGCGTCAAGATCCCGCTCACGGTGCTGTGCTCTCTTGCGGCGTGCTTCGTGATAATGATGTACATCTGCGTTCCGATAGGCTCGTTCTTCCCGACATGGGGATATAAATTCTTCCCGCTCACCGGCAAATGGTTCAAGCTCGTCTTTACGCGCTATCACGGGTTCCAGGCATTCAGGGATTCGTTTGTCCTCTCGTTTATCTCCGCTCCCATAACCGCGCTCCTGAGCATGATAATTTCCTACCTTGTCGTCAAGCGCAAGTTCAAATCAAAGGGCTTTATCGAAGCGGTCTCCATGCTGGCGATGGCTGTTCCGGGTACGGTTCTCGGCGTCGGGTACATAAGGGGCTTCTCCGGCGGCGTGTTCCACACCGGCTTTTTGCAGGGGCTTTACGGCACCGGACTTATACTTGTGATCGTCTTCGTGGTGCGTTCGCTGCCTACCGGCACGCGAAGCGGTATTTCCGCCCTGCGTCAGATAGACAAGTCCATTGAGGAATCCGCCTACGACATGGGCGCGGACAGTTTCAAGGTGTTTATGACCGTTACCCTGCCGCTTATAAAGGATTCCTTCCTCTCCGGTCTTGTCACGGCGTTTGTGCGCTCCATTACGGCCATTTCCGCAATCATTCTGCTCGTCACGCCGCAGTTCCTGCTTATCACGGTTCAGATCAATGAGTTTGCGGAGAAGGGCTCTTACAGTCTTGCCTGTGCCTTTGCAACCATTCTTATCATAATCACCTACGGCGCCGTGTTGCTGATGAATCTGTTCATCAAGCACTTCGGCACCAGCAGAAAAATAAAGGAGGATAACTGACCTATGGAAAAGATCAAAAAGGGCGTCCGCCTGGAGCATATCTCCAAAATATATCAGGACCCGAAAACCGGCAAGGACTTCTATGCCGTCCATGACACAAGCCTTACCATAGAGCCCGGCTCCTTTGTCACGCTGCTCGGTCCTTCCGGCTGCGGCAAAACAACAACGCTCAGGATGATCGCCGGGTTTGAAAGCCCGGACGAGGGCGAAATATATCTCGGGGACGAGCCTATCAACGAGCTTACCCCCAACAAACGCGATACCGCCATGGTGTTCCAGAGCTATGCTCTGCTGCCGCATTACAACGTGTTCGATAACGTGGCATACGGTCTGAAGCTGCGCAAGCTTCCCAAGGACGAAATCCACTCCCGCGTTATGAACATCCTCAAGCTGGTAGAGCTTGAGGGCATGGAGGGGCGCATGACGAACCAGCTGTCCGGCGGTCAGCAGCAGCGCGTCGCCCTCGCGAGAGCTCTCGTTATTGAGCCGTCCGTCCTGCTTTTTGACGAGCCGCTTTCTAACCTCGACGCAAAGCTGCGCGTGTCGATGAGAACCGAGATACGCCGCATCCAGCAGGAAGTCGGCATTACCGCGATCTATGTCACGCACGACCAGTCCGAAGCAATGGCGCTCAGCGACAACATCATCATAATGAACAAGGGCGTCGTGGCGCAGATGGGTACGCCGCAGGAGATATATTACCACCCCAACAGTGAGTTCGTCGCCGACTTTATCGGCGAGGCGAACTTCCTCAAGGGAAAACTCACCGAGACCGGCGGGAAACCCGCGCTTGATATTGCCGGAACTCCCGTCCCCGTGGAACGCAGAGACGATATGCGCACCGGCGAGGAATACACCATTGTTCTCCGCCCCGAGGCCGCAAGGCTCACGGAGAGCAAGGGACTGCCGTGCAGGGTCGTGCTGTCCTGCTTCATGGGTTCATACCAGAACTATCACGTCATGGTCGGCGATACCCTTGTCAAGCTTACCGAAAACAACCCCAAGAACAAGCGTATATTCAACGTAGGCGAAAACTGCTTCCTCGACTTTGAGACCGAGTCCGTACACGTACTTTGATATTGTATATATTCTGAAATTCTATGAAAAATTTGAGCGATTTTATATCCGCCGCAAAGCGTGACGAGCACGTCTGGATCGCCGATGTGCGCAAAGCCTTTGCCGCCGATCCGTCGGCTTCAAAAGCGTTTATCCGTCTCGACAGGCTTGACGGCAGCCGGATCGAATACCCCTGCCCGACGCCCCGCTGGAAGTCGGACGATGAATTTGTGTTTCTCGTCGATTATCTCAGCGCCGAAATATACAACATCTTTTCCGTATACAGCGGCAAAGCCGTCACCGTTTTCGGCAACGACAGCGATCATATGCTTTTTGAAACCGCATTTTCCCGCTTTTTCTATGAATCCGGCTATAAAAAAGTGATAAACGTCGCCCGCAGATTAAGCGGCTGCACGCCGGCGCTGACGCATCTTCCGATGAGTGCGTATACCCCGCTGCCGAAAAGTGCGGAGGAAAGCCGCAGCGATATGTCCGCAAAAATTGAGGCGGCTGTCGGAAGTGTCGGACGCGGAGCATACTGCGGGATAGACGTCGGCGGGACGGACATAAAGCTTGCCGCGTCGCTGGACGGGAAGCTCATTGCCGTCAAGGAGTATGATTGGAACCCGTCGCTTTTCCGGCGCGCCGAAAGCATCAAAGCGCCCGTGCGCCTGCTTGCACGGCTGATGGCCGCCTGCGTTGAAAACGAAAAGACAGGCGCCGCCGTCAATATGTCTCCGGCGCTCGACAGGCTTGCCGGTCACGGGACGATAGAGCGCTGCATCCATGCAGTTGAGGAGCATTGCGGCGGTATAGGCAGATTTGACGCGCTTGCCCTCAGCTTTCCGGACATTGTCATCAACAACCGCATCATGGGCGGCGAAACGCCGAAAACCGCCGGTATCCGCGCCGATATGTCCGCCGATTACGAGGCGGAGCTTGTCAGTCTTTCAAGGCTGAACAACGAGCTTCTTGACATTGCGGACAGTGTCTCCGTTATAAACGACGGCCCCATGGCGACATTCAGCGCCGTGTGTGAGCTTGCGTATTCGCACCCGTCAAGCACAGGCGCGGTCATTGCGCACAGTCTCGGCACCGATCTCGGAACGGGCTGGATAGACAGCGGCGGCAATATCCCGCAGATCCCGCTTGAGTGCTATGACCTTCTCTTTGACCTTGGCAGCAATGCCTCAAGATATCTCCCGCCGGAGGATATGCGTTCGCTCAAAAACGAAAATTCCGGCATGGCGGGTGCAAGGCGCTATCTGGGTCAGGCGGCGGTATACCGGCTTGTTTACCTCAGTGAGCCGGCGCTCATCCGTGATTTTGTTGACGAATCGCACGGCTTCCCCGAAATCAGGATGAAGCCGGAGGACATGAGAAAAGCCTGCCTTGCGCATATCATGGAAAAGGCCGCCGGACACAACAGTACAGCAGAGGCCGCCTTTACGCAGATAGGCGTGAATCTCGCGCATATAACCGAGGAAATAGAATATCTCACCCGTGCCAACGTTGACACGCGCTGGCTGTTCGGCCGGTTTGTGAAGAACAGGCACTGTTCCGATCTTATACGTGCAGGCTTCAACTCCGTTATTCCGGATATTGAGCTGATACCGGCTGATGACGGCATGGCGGCTACTCCCCTTATGAAGCAGCTTGCCGGCAGGAGCGACGTCACCGTTGCGCAGTTTGCGCAGGCGGTCAGCGCACTGTATTTTTCAGAATACAAGTAAAAAAACGGCTGCGGCGATTTTTCATTTCGCCGCAGCTGCTTTTCATTTTTCCAAAAAATGTTGGGTGCAGTTCGTCCCGACCGGACGCCTGCCCCAACATTTATTTTTGAACATTTTTCACCCTCTGGCGTTTTCGGGCGGTATGCTTTCCCATGCGATCACGTTGACAATGGGCGGCAGGGACATGGTCACGGTTCCGTTGGTGTAGACCATGATGTGCTCATCCGCCGCGGGAAGCTCCGTATCCTCATTGAAGCAGGCTACGACCTCCCCCATGCTTTCGGTGCTGAGCGTGACGGAATGTTCGGCGGCGTCCACCGACGTCACAACGCCGTCATAGCTGCCGCCATCCGTAAGCTCCTGCGCATGGATGGTCAGATCATCATCCACGGATACCAGCAGTATGATCTCCTGCTCAATGGTGGCTTCAAAGCCGCGGCTGTATACGAAACGGACTATGCTGTCCCCCGCTTCGACCGCGTCCAGCGTGAAATGCTGTGTACCGCCGACGCCGACCATACCGTCCGTATTGGGAGCCTGCACATATTCGCCTTCGGAATTATCTATCTTCACCGAGCTTCCGCCCAGCACAAACGCCGTCCAATCATAGCCTGTCGTCGGGTTTGACGGGAGCGAATATGTCATCTGACCCTTGGGTGCAGCGGTGTCCGCCCCGCCGTCGGCGGGTTCGTCGCTTGCCTGACAGCCGACGGTCAGAGCCGCGCCGAGTGCGGCAAGCAGTATTACGGCGATAACGATCGTTTTATTCTTCATAGCAAAAGCCTCCTTTTTAGAATTCATACGAAATCTGTGCGTCAGGGGCGCGGATAAAACGCCTCCGCTTTCCGCCGCTCTTCCGTATCACCCATAAAGACGCGGCAAAACGGACGATGTTCCCAGCATTTTCCGATCCGCCGGAAAATTTGCCGCCCATCCTCTGCCGCTTCAATAGCAGTATGTGCACTGTACGCGGATAAATACCGCCTGTAAAGGCTCTATGTGCTTGTGTTGCGCGGGAGACTATGCTATAATTAATGCGTTTTAATTATGCTTCCTGCTCTTGTCGGGCGGACTTTTCCTCTTCCTCCTGATGCTTGCTGAGCAGCAGGAGCTTTTCCGACAGCAGCTTTGCAAAACCGCTTACCACCGCCGAGGACAGCATAAGCTCTTCCGCGCTGTTCACCGAAAACTCGGACTCTATCTCGTGTTCCAGTATACCCGCCGCGCACATGCGTACCTGCTCCACAAAATACTCCGCCGAAAGCCTGTGACGGGATACGTAGCCGTCATATATCCTATGCACCCGCTCTTCCGGGATGCCTGCGGGCAGGATCGTCTGCATTGTGGAAATGCTCAGGCTCTGCTTCAGTGAGCATATCATTATAAGATATGCGATATGCACCCTGTAATAGCGCTTTTTGACCGGTTCGGGCATGAGGTGCCTCCGGACATAGTTGTTTATCGCGGCGGCGGTAATAAACTGTTCCTCTTTCAGCTCCGGAGGAAGATAATCCAGATATTGGCAAAGCAGAGTGAGAACCTGCTCCATATATAAGCCGATATCGGGGATCTCCTCCCACTTCGGCAGACGGTAGTCGTTCAGATATTTTTCCCACCTGCGCAGCTTTCCTGCGACAAGCGCCTTGTCATAAACCATTTGATCCACCCTTTCCGGTGAAAGTATAGCAGAAACTTGTCTTGTATTCAAGAACAAATCGTATTTATTGTCTTGACACAATCATATGCATTTGGTAATATAATCATGCAGATTAGATTAGTCCGGTCAACTGCAATGCCGCCGGTTTTGCAGTTGGCTAAAAATTTGATTACTGCAAAGGAGACAGCTATAATGTACCGCATCGTGACAGACACATCCGCAAATTTACCTTGGTCTTATACAGAGAAAAACGGTCTGACGGTCGTTCCTTTCTCATACAGGATAGACGGAAAAGAGTATTTTGAAGCAGCCGGAACATTCGACGGACCGGCATATTATAATGCAATACGCCGCGGGAGCATTGCAACCACATCCCAGATACCGCCGCAGCGCTTCGTTGACGCCATGACACCGTTGCTGGAAAACGGAGACGATATACTTTATGTCGGTATGTCCTCGGGTATCAGCGGCGCTTTTCAGTCCGCCGTTATAGCTTCGCATGAGCTGAACGAAAAATTCCCCGAGCGCAAAATACGCCTTGTGGACACCCTTGCCGCGTCTCTCGGAGAGGGTATCCTTGTGATAAAGGCCGTACAGATGAAAGCGGATGGCGCATCGCTGGACGAGACGGCGGATACGCTTGAGGGGATGAAGAAAAATGTCTGCCAGCTGCTTCTGGTCGAAGATCTGATGTACCTGCGCCGCACGGGGCGCGTATCCGGCGTCGCTGCGGTGCTCGGTTCCGTTCTCGGCGTGCGTCCCCTTCTGAAGGGGAATGAGAACGGGCAGTTGGTCGTATCAGCCAAGATCCGCGGGCGGAATCAGGCGATAAAGACCATGGCTGAACGGTACAGGACGCTTGTGCGTCAGCCGGAAAACTGCGTCGTAGGCATTGCCCACGCGGATTGCCCTGAGGACGCGGAAGCGCTTGCCGCCATGATACGCAAAGCGGCCGCGCCCAAGGAAATTCTGACGGTCTGCTATGAGCCTGTGACCGGCGCGCACACCGGACCGAGTGCGCTTGCGCTCTTCTTCACCGGCGCAGACGATGTGCGTTTCCAGTATTGATACAAATAGTCGGGGGCAGACGCCCAAAAAGGAGTGTGTCTCATGCCGGAATTTATTCTGATCACGGAGCTTATCGGGACTGTTGCCTTTGCCGTTTCCGGAGCAGTCATCAGCATCAACAAGCGCTTTGATATTTTCGGCGTGCTGTTCTGCGCCGTAACGACGGCGCTGGGCGGCGGCGTTCTGCGCGATATCATGGTCGCCAATCTGCCGCCGGTCATGTTCCGGAAGGAGATATATTTCATTACGGCTGTCTGCACAGGGCTTGTGATCTTTCTTATCGCCCGCCGCAATCCCGATCACTTCCGCGAGGACGCGGAACGCGCCGACAGCATAGTAAACATATTTGACGCGCTGGGTCTCGGCATTTTTACCGTGGTAGGCATAAACACCGCCATTGCGCAGGGCTATCAGGACAACGCGTTTTTCTCCGTATTCCTTGGCATGACTACCGGCTGCGGAGGCGGTATTCTGCGCGACGTAATGGTACGGGAGGTTCCGTTCGTTTTCACCAAGCGCGTATACGCCGTGGCTTCCATTGCGGGCGGTATTGTCTATTATCTTCTGGACGTGACTTTATCCATAGACCAGTTTGCCGCGCTGATCTGCGGCGTGGCCGTCACAACGGCGCTGCGCATCACCGCCGCCGTCAGAAGATGGAGCCTGCCAAAAGCGTTCTGATGCCATATCTGCTATCAATACCCGCCGTATAATAACAGCAGAGCATTTTGAAAGAGTTCAAAATGCTCTGCTGTATTTTTTTGGATATTATCAGATGTTATCAAAGGAATCTGCCCGCGTATGTAATAAACTGCGGGAAGAGGATGCATATCGCAATGCATACAAAGGTTCCTATAATATATGGTATCAGGTACTTGAACGTCGTCGAGACCTTGATCTTCATCAGATCCGCAGCGACATACAAACACATGCCGACGGGCGGCGTTACAAGACCGATGCCTATGACAACAGTTACGAGAACGCCCAGAACAATGGGATCTATGCCGACGGACATTGCGATCGGGAAAATGATGGGCATGAACAGTGTGAGCGCTGCAATGGACTCCATGAACATCGTTACGATGAAGAACAGCAGGAGTATCATTATCAGGATCACCGTCGGATCAGTGGATACGCCGAGCATTGCACCGGTGAGCCACTTATCGAAGCCGGCAGTTGTGAGCATAATGGTATAAAGCTTGGCGCCGCCTATTACGACGAAAATTCTCGCGGAAACCCTGACCGTCTCGGTAAGGGCGAATTTGATGTCTTCCCATTTAAGTTCCCTGTATACAAGGCCGCCGCAGATAAGACCGTACAAAACGGCAATTGCGCCCGCCTCGGTGGGGGAAACGATACCGGACGTTATTGTGCCGATTATTACCAGCGGCATCAGCAGTGCAGGCCAGCTGCCCTTGAAAGTGCGCCATACCTCGCTCAGTCTGAAACGGCCTTCCTCGGGCTTGACGCCTTCCTTTTTCGCAAAGAAGTAGGAAAGCACCATCTGGGAAATACCGATCAGTATGCCGGGGATGATTCCGCCGAGGAACATTTTACCCGTGGAGATAGAGCATATGCCCGCGATAACGACCATGGGTATGCTCGGCGGGATGATAATGCCGATAGTGGAGGATACCGCCGTTACCGATACGGTAAATTCCTTTGAATAACCCTGCTTGACCATTTTGGGCATGAACATACCGGAGACGCCTGCTGTGTCGGCGACCGCGGAGCCGGAGATGCCCGCGAAGATCATGGAGGCAAGGACATTGACATGGGCAAGTCCGCCGTAGATGTGACCCACCAGAGAATAGCAGAAATCCATCAGTCGGTCGGAAATACCGCCCTTTGACATCGTGTAGCCCGCGAAGGTGTAGAGCGGAACCGCAAGCAGCGCCCACGAGTTCATTCCTTCAAACATACGCTGGGTTATTGTGACAAGCGATGTGCCGTCAATAATAATTCCGCCGATCGCCGCAAGGCCGAGAGAAAGCCCTATGGGCACGCCAAGAAACATCAGTACGGCAAACGCCGCCAAAAGCCAGGTTATCATTATACAACGCTCCCTTCTGTGCCGCCGGTCAGCTCGTCATCCTTGGAGGTGACGGTCACGAGTATATTCAGCACCGTGCCGATAATGCACAGGACACCGGCAACCGGGAAAATGGAATATACCTGTCCCATGGTGAACTCCGGCATGGTCGATACCTTCTGGATAGCTCTCTGGGAAAGGATCGAGCCGCTTTTTATCATATAGAAATAGAACACGAGCAGAGCGGCGTCAACCACCAGCCTGCCTATCTTCTGGCCGTGCGGAAGCTTGCCGAACAGCGCGTCAACCGCCTCGACCCTGAGGTTCGTGCCTGCCGCGGCAACGCCGGCGGCGCCTATGAGCATAGCCCATACGTTGGCATACTGCGAGAACTCCATATACCATCTGAAGCCGCCTACGGCGGGGATAAGTCTGAGAATAACATTCGCAATAAGCACTATGAACATCGCCGCCAGAAGAACGGCGGATAAATAAGTCAGTACCAGATCATATGTGTGCTGTATTTTTTTAAGCATTTAAAATTCCCCTTTTATGAAAGAATGCCAAATCAAAAGCTTTTGAAAAGGCCGCTTCTGCTGAGAAGCGGCCCATAATTGCAGCCGGTCAGAGGCTTCCCGGATTACTTGGAGGCAAGCCACTCATTGAGCTGGGCAAGAAGTTCAGCGTCAATGTCCTTATTCGATTCGATAACAGACTTGCTTGCTTCGGCAAAAGCGGAGAGGTCGGGATAGTTGATCTTCATACCCTCTGACTCGAGGTTGGCAACATAGTCATTGGTCTGCTGCTTGTTCATTTCACGGTCGGTCACTGCGGACGAGGTCGCGGCAGCCTGTACGATCTCCTGCTGCTCGGTAGTGAGCTTCTGCCATACGGACTCGGCTATTGCAAAGCACATGCCGGAGTAGATATGGTTGGTGACGGAGAGGTACTTCTGTACTTCATAGAGCTTGTTGTTGTAGATGACAGGAATGGGGTTCTCCTGAGCATCGTAGGTGCCCTGCTGGAGTGCCTGATAAAGCTCATTGAATGCAAGCGGCTGGGGATTTGCGCCGAGAGCGGTCATGGTAGCCATGATAACGGGGTTCTCGGGAGTGCGGATAAGCATACCCTTCATATTGTCGGGCGTCTCAACGGGAGCCTTGGAGTTGGTCACGCAGCGGAAGCCGTTGTCGTAGTGGGCAAGGACGCGGATGTTGTTCGGAATAAGACCCGCTTCGGCAGCCGCCTCAATGGGACCGTCGCAGAATTCCCATGCTTCCTCAAAGCTGTTGAAGAGGAAAGGCAGGGCGGAGATGCCCATGTTGGGAACGAGAGTTGCAAAGTTGGAGTTGTCGGTGATTATGATATCAACGGTGCCTGCGTCAAGGACGAGGGAGTTGATAAGGTCGGCATCGCCGCCAAGCTGACCGGCAGGATAAAGCTTGCCTGTCACAGCGCCGTTTGTTTTCTCGGTGATCTCTCCGATGAACTGGAGAGCGCCCTTTGCGCGGGGATCTTCCTCGTTGGTGGAAATGCCTATTTTAAGTACGATCGCATCTGCTGCCTTTTCGGCGGCGGGTGCTGCGGCTTCTTCAGCTGCAGGTGCTGCTTCCTCTGCCGGGGCTTCTGCGGGTGCTGCTTTCTGTCCGCATGCGCACAGTGCGAAAATCATGCAGAGAGCAAGGGCGAGTGCTAAAAACTTTTTCATTTTTGCATATCCTTTCATAAATATCATCTATTTTCGTTTAAAATAGATTCCGGTTTAAATAATTCCCTTGACTTCGAGAGCTTTTTTCAGCTCCTTTGCGCCGAAACGCGGCGAACCGAGGAACGGCTTTCCAAAAACCGCCTCAAGATGCGGCTCGGCATATGCCATGCTCCCCTGCGCGAGGACGAACAGATCGACCTTGTCGGCTATCGTCTTTGCACTCTCGGTAAGTCTTGTCCTGAACTGCTCCTGATCGAGTCCGAACGCGCCCTCAACAAGGCAGTCAACAGTTTCAACGTGTCTGCCCATTTCACGGGCGACCCTGTTGATCGTATTCTTCGTCGGGATAAGCGTTGTGGGCAGCGTCGCCATAACGCCGATCCTGCCGCCACGCCTTACGGCCTCACGACACATCTCCTCATCCACACGCACGATGGGAACGCCCAGATATTTTGCCATATCCTGCGCGGCGTCGGCAACCTCGCCGACGGAGGAGCAGAGATTCAGTATCGCATCACAGTCTTCCTCAACCGCTTTCATGTACATTCCCACAAGCCTTGCCGCCGGTTTCGCGGTGACATAGCCCGCCTTGCCGACGTCGCCGATTATCGTACCGTCATGCAGCGACAGCATATCGACAGCGTCGCCCAGATTATTGCGGACCTCGCGCTCGACAAGCTCCTCAAGCTCGGGTGTAGTGCCGGTATATATCAGACCAACCTTCATAAATCACACCTCGTATTCATCCTACATCCTATGTTTGATGTTGTGTGATTATTGTAATCTAAAATATGCGCCGTGTAAATTGGAATTATCTCCAAGTTTTTCATCCCAAAATTGTACAATTTTAACAAACTATTAACAAGCGTATCCGTCTCCGGATGTCATCCGCCATTGCCGCCGGCAGTGGAAAAGCGCGGCAGAGCAGCGATTTTATAAAAACAGTGCGGCTTATTATTCAAGCCGCACCTGAGAGTGCCGAAATAGCCGCTCCTTCGTTTTTGCGCATCGGGAGAGTTTCTCCCGCCCGTGTCCGGATATTAAGAGGCTCTATCTTTTTTCCCAATAGATTTCCCAATAGACATAGTGGTTTACCACCGCGTTTTCTATGGAGCTTCTGTCCCTGTTCACCACAACATCGTAAAGCTGCCTGTGCAGCTGTTCATAGGCTTTGACGTCTCCGGAAAGAATGGCCTTCTTCGTCGTCTCCTTGCGGGACGGCACCGTAAGTTTGTTGATGAAAACGCAGATCGTGCGCAGCTGGGGATTTGAGGCAAGCTCTGTGATGACGTCGTGAAAAGCGCAGTCCGCTTCCGTCACCTTTTCCGTATCCGGTACAGGCTCCGACACGGACTCGATAAGCCTGTCAAGCGCGGCTTTGAGCTTTTTCCGTCCCTGCTCGTCCGTACCCTTTTCCGCAATGACATACAGCGTCCCGATATCCAGCGTCTTTCTGAGATCGACGAAATCTCTCCAATTATTGTTCTGCATGATCAGAGAGTAAAGCACGGGCGAGAGCATTTTGGGGTCATAGCTGTCCGAGATAAATGTTCCTTCGGCTCTTTTTATATATATAACGCCCTGCGCCTCAAGCTGCTTTATGGCCTCTCTCACGGAATTTCTGCCCGCGCCGAGATTATGGCACAGCTCTGCCTCCGTGGGGAGCTTGTCCCCCGGTCTGAGATTGCCTTTTATAAGCTGATCAACTATAAACTCCTTCACACTGTCCACAACGGAGACGTTTTTCAGCGTAGGATATTCCAGATTGCTTTGAATCATTTTTTTCCATCCTTTTTTTCGATCCAGACAATCATAGATGAATTATCATTTTGTGTCAACCTTTTTTGGCAGACTTCTCTTTCTATATTATGCACAATTTGAATCCTCGGATTATGTTCAATCTCAACAAAAATCTTAGGAATCACAATTTTCTGCTTTACAAGCGAGGGAATACTTGATAATATGCAAACATCCTACATAGGACATTTGAATATTCCGATAAGGTTAAAGAAGGTGCATATTAATGACAGCTGAAGAATTATCCAAGGTTGCCAACCGACTGAGGCTTGACGTTGTTGAGACGATAAACGCCTGCGGCGACGGTCATCCCGGTCCCTGCATGTCCATTGCCGACATTATGGCAGTCCTCTATTTTGAGGAAATGACACTCGACCCCAAAAATCCGCGCTGGGAAAAGCGCGACCGCTTTGTTCTGTCCAAGGGTCACGCCTGCCCCATTCTCTATGCAGCGCTTGCCCGCAAGGGTTATTTTGACGTAAGCGAGCTGAAAGGTCTGCGCACTCTGGGTTCCTTCCTGCAAGGGCATCCCGACAGCAACAAGATCCCCGGCATAGACACCGTGACCGGCTCTCTCGGCAACGGCGTCGCAATAGGTTCCGGCATGGCGCTCGGCGCAAGGATGCAGGGCATCGACAACTATACCTACGTAATAGTAGGCGATGGTGAAGAAGAAGAGGGCATTATCTGGGAAGCCGCCATGGCCGCGGCAAAGTTCAATCTCGGCAGACTTATCGTCTTTGCCGATCTGAACAACCACCAGTCCGGCGGCAGAGTGACCGAGCTTTCAAGCCTGTACCCCGTAGCCGACAAGTGGGAAGCGTTCCATTGGCACGTGCAGAGCATCGACGGACACGACATTGACGCGATCCGCAATGCCATAAAAGAGGCGAAAAAAGTCACCGATAAGCCTTCTATCATTTGCTGCAAGACCGTCAAAGGCAAGAACATTCCCTACATGGAGGACAACAACGCATGGCACAAGCGTGTTCCCACGGATGAGGAAGTCGAGATCGCACGTGAAGCCCTCAAAGGCAAGATTTGGGAGGTTTGATTGTTATGGCAGTTAAAAGTACACGAGTAGCGGCTATGGAAGCGATCCTTGAGGCCGCAAGAAAAGACGAAAAAATAGTTATCGTTTCCCCCGACTCCGTAGGCGCGGCGAGAGCCACCGCTTTCAGGGACGAATTTCCCGGGCGCGTTATCGAAGTCGGCATTGCGGAGCAGGACGCCGTTGATATTGCGGCAGGTCTTGCCTCGACCGGTATGAAGCCCATTGTTGTTTCCTACGCCGGCTTCCTCACCATGAGAGCCTGCGAAATGATAAGGACATTTGTTGCGTATCCCGGACTCAACGTCAAACTCATCGGTCTCAACGGCGGTATGCTCGGCGGTGAGCGCGAGGGCGTTACCCACCAGTTTTACGAGGACGTTGGCATTCTCCGTTCTATGCCCGGCGTCAAGATACTCTGTCCCGCCGATGCGCAGCAGGCAAAGCTTGCCGCCGCCGCAATGCTTGAGATCGACGGTCCCGTCTACCTCAGGCTTGGCTCCGGCAGAGAGCCTGAAGTGTTTGAGGAAGGCACGCCGTTTGAATTCGGCAAGATCCGCGAAGTGAAATCCTACGGCAATGACGTCGCCATTTTTGCTTCCGGGTTCATTATGGATCGCGCCATTGAAGCGCTTGAAGAGCTTCACGCCGAGGGCATAAACGCCACCCTTATAGACGTATCCACGATAAAGCCCATGGACAGCAAGGGCGTTGCCGCCGTTCTTGAAAAGTGCAATTGCGCCGTTGCCGTTGAAGACCACAACTATTTCTGCGGTCTCTCCTCCGCTATCTGCGAGATCGCCTGCCATTTCCACCCCTGCAAGGTCAGACGTCTCGGTCTGCGCGACGTATATCCCAGATCGGGCAAGGCAGCCGAGCTTCTTGACGCATACGGTCTGAGCGTAAAAGATATTATTGATGCAGCAAAGGATGCGATGAAATAATGGAACTTAACAGCAGTAAAATTTTTTCCGGCGTTGACCATTCCGATGCGAGATCGCTTCTCTACGCGACGGGGCATCTTCCTGAAAACATCGGCAAAAAGCCGCTTATCGGCGTTGTCAACACCTTCAACGAGATAGTTCCCGGCCACTTCCACCTCAGAGGGATAGCCGACTCCGCAAAGCAGGGCGTCCTCATGGCCGGCGGCGTACCCGTTGAATTTCCCACGATAGCTATCTGCGACGGTATCACGATGGCGCACAAGGGTATGATGTATCCTCTGCCCAGCAGAGAGCTTATCGCCGATTCCATCGAGGCAATGACCATGGCGCACGGTCTTGACGGACTTGTCCTTGTCGTATCATGCGACAAGACCATTCCCGGCGCTCTTATGGCGGCGGCAAGAATGAACATCCCCGCAATAGTCATTTCCGGCGGTCCCATGCCCACGGGACACTACGGCAACGAGGTCTCCGACTACTCCAAGTGCATTGAAACGGTCGGCCTTGTCCACAACGGCAAGATGACCGAGGACGAGCAGGAGGAGCTTACCCGTCACTGCTGCCCCGGCTGCGGCTCATGCAGCGGTATGTTTACCGCAAACTCCATGAACTGCCTTTCTGAAGCCCTCGGCATGGCTTTGCCCGGCAACGGAACCATTCCCTCCTACTACGGGGAAAGGCTCGCCCTTGCAAAGCACGCCGGTATGAGAGCGGTCGAGCTTGTAAAGGCCGACATCCGTCCGAAGGACATCATGACGGAAAAGGCGTTTGAAAACGCTATCCGCGTTGATATGGCGATCGCAGGCTCCACCAACACTACGCTGCATCTTCCCGCCATTGCCAACGAGCTTGGTCTCAGACTGCCGCTGAGCAAGTTTGACGAGATTTCCAAGACGACGCCCAATCTCTGCCATATAAGCCCCAACGGCAATCACCATATGGACGATCTGTACTTTGCCGGCGGTATCTACGCGGTAATGCACGAGCTGAACAAGGCGAAGCTTCTTGACACATCCGTTATCACCGTCGCAGGAAAGACTCTCGGCGAGCAGCTTCCCGGCCACGACGTCAGAAATCACGACGTTATCCGCCGTATCGACGCCCCCTATTCACAGCAGGGCGGTCTCGCGGTGCTGTTCGGCAACCTCGCGCCTATGGGCTGCGTCGTCAAGGCCGCCGCGGTTTGCAGCGACATGATGGTTCACACCGGCCGTGCAAGGGTCTTTTCCTATATGGAGGATGCTTCCGCCGCCATTCTCAACGGCGAGATCGTCGCGGGCGACATGGTAGTTATCAAATATGAAGGTCCCAAGGGCGGCCCCGGCATGAGAGAAATGCTCTCCCCCACTGCTGCGATCGTCGGCAAGGGACTCGGCGAAAAGGTTTCCCTGCTGACCGACGGACGCTTCTCCGGCGCAACCAGAGGTGCCGCCATAGGCCACGTTTCTCCCGAGGCTATGGAGGGCGGCGTTTTCGCAGTCATCGAAGACGGCGACACCATAACCGTGGATATTCCCAACCGCACCATTAACCTCAACGTTGACGAGGAAACCATAAACAGAAGGATTGCCGCATGGCAGTGTCCGCCGCTGAAGGTCAAGAGCGGATATCTTGTAAAATACTGCAACTCCGTCTCTTCCGCCGCCGCCGGCGCGATCACCACACAATATCACGAAGGAGCGTTTGACAGATGAAAATAGCAATGGTCGGATGCGGAGCGGCGGGAAGCTGCTTTGCCGGTTACCTCAGAAAAGGCGGCGCGGACATCACGCTCGTCGATATGTATAAAGAACACATGGACAAGGTCCGTGACGACGGGCTTGAGTTCATAATCTACCCCGATACCCATTACCATCTTGACGGCTTTAAAACCGCCTACAACACCGACAACATCGGCATCATGGATATAGTTATCTTCGTCACCAAGGCGACGCAGCTTGAAAACGCTCTTCTGGGCGCTATGCCCTGCATAGGTCCCGACACGGTCGTCGTCTCTCTTATCAACGGTCTCGGAAATGACGATACGCTGCTCAGGCACCTCCCCGCAAACCGTATTCTCTGCGGCTCCGGCGCACTCGGCACTGAGCTTCGCGCCCCCGGCTGCTGCGTCAGCACCGAGGTCAAAGGTACTCTCGTCCACTTCGGCCCGCTTGAGTGCGATGAGCTTATCATCGAAAAGGGCAAGTATCTCGCCGACGTATTTACCAAGGGCGGCTGCCTTGCAAGCTTCAACGAGGACGACAGACCCAATGTCTGGAAAAAGGTCATCATCAACTGCACCGTGAACACCGTCTGCGCCCTGACAAGACTTAAAATATTTGAGGTTGCTCAGGATAAGTTCGGCATGGAGCTTTTCCGCGGCGTTGTAACGGAAGCCTGCGCTATTGCCACGGCAAAGGGCGTTCCCTTTGATGCGGATGAATTCATGAACACGCATCTCAAGAACTTCATCGACAACATGGGTGATTACTATCCTTCCATGGCTCAGGATATGCTGATAAATCACCGTCAGACCGAGATCGATGTCCTCAATGCCAAGATATCCGAGTACGGCAGACAGTTCGGCATTGCCACCCCGTTCAACGACGTTCTTACCGTTATGGTCAAAACCATTCAGGGTAATTACGACCGCCAGTACCTCAAATAATTTGGGGACTGTCAAAGAACCTCAATGAGGTTCTTTGACAAGCATAAAAAATTCCCGCATGGATATGCCATGCGGGAATTTATAGCTTGTCAAAAAAGTCCTGCAAGGACTTTTTTGACCGCGCTTTCCGCCGAGCAT
>ERZ857629.634-NODE-634-length-45768-cov-5.821648_pt1 | contig 45768 bp, 40 predicted proteins | sample MGYA00519700_ERZ857629 | MGnify/ENA primary metagenome ERZ857629 (study PRJEB31778, sample SAMEA3449351) | human gut metagenome | biome: human gut; feature: human-associated habitat; material: faeces | place: United Kingdom | collected 2010/2012 ... | reverse complement strand
TTCCCATCCCGAACACAGAAGTTAAGCTCATCCGCGCCGACAATACTTGCAGGGTGACTTGCCGGGAAGATAGGTAATGCCAACACATGCCCCCTTAGCTCAGTCGGTAGAGCGACGGACTGTTAATCCGCAGGTCGTTGGTTCGAGTCCAACAGGGGGCGCCAGATGTACACGGTCCGTCTTGTGGGCGGATCGTGTACATTTTTTATGAGCTGGCCGGAGCGTCCGGGCGCTGAATGCGCTGGGACGCTCCGGCCTTTTTGCGTGTTTTCAGAAGTGCAACCCCATGTGTTTAAGCCGCGGGGCCGGAGTGCTGAATTCGGTGCCGTTTTCTGTACAGCGAGGGAGAAGTGCCAATATACTTCCTGAACACACGGTTGAACTGGGAGAAGCTGTTGAAGCCGCATAGGTCCGGGATTTCGGTGATCGGCAGATTTGTATTTATCAGCAACGCCTGAACATTGCGGACTCTAGTCATCTGAATGTAATCGGTGATGGAAAACCCGGTGACATATTTGAAGCGGTGCGACAGATAACTCGGGCTGATATCGTGTGCATCCGCCAGCATTTCCAGGCTCAGGGGGTTCGGATAATGCGCGTGAATGTATCCCGCGACCGTATAGATTTTTTCCTCCAGCTCAGACAGGATTGTTTCGTTTTTGTAGATATTGCTGTCCCTGTTCAGAAACAGCAAAATCAGGAATTCGATAAACTTCTGATGAATGATCAGATTGCGCATGGGGTCTGCCTTGGAGGAGAGAAAATAGATGTCGTTGATTTTCCCGCAGAGCCGCCGCTGCAATTCGGAATCAAAACGGAATATGGGGATTTTTTGATCGAAGACCCCCAGCAGCTGCTCATATTCGTTGGACAGACCCGGCACATGAGAAGGCATGTTAAACTGGATGATCAGCCGCTTGCAAGGGCGGCCGGTCGGATATTGCGTCTTGTGCAATTTGGCCGGAGGGATCCCCACAATATCAAAGGCCTGGATCTCATAGGGGATGCCCTCGATAAAGTGGATCGCGTTTGGGCAGAGCGGGATGCATAATTCATAAAAGGGGTGGAAGTGCTGGAACTCCATGTTGATGTCCGCGCTGCGGCTGTCATAGTCAAAATAGTAGAAGATGCTGTCATTTTCTTCATTGACTCGGATGGAATACTTGTCCTCGTAATACAGCAAGTTATTCAGGAACATATGCTACCTCTGCTTTGCTAAAAAGATAGTCCAAATAGATTAACGTGCAAAGCTCCATGTTATTGCAGCTGGAGCTGCCCGGGAGACGGCGCGATAGAAGTAGGCAATCCATGCACGTCACCAAAACGTATTGCATCATAAGTGTAGCACAGAATTTGAGATTCATCAATATTATTGCAGGAAAAACGAAGGAAAGATTGCACACTGTATGCTATGCACAAAATAGACGGTAAAGAAATGTATAATATCAACAGATAAAAAATATTGGTGTTTCAAAAAAGCATGAAACGCAATAAAGTTTTTTGGAAAAAGACATGATATGCGTAGACTTTTACTGGGGAATCTGTATAATAAATGGTGTTTAGGGATGAATGTTCTTGAACGTAATAACTAAAATGGGAGGAACACAAAAATGAAGAAGCTCATTTCTATGCTTCTGGCCCTGGCAATGGTCCTGTCTCTGACCGCCGTGACCCTTGCCACCGAGGCTTCCGCAGCTGAGGCCCCCTCCGCTGGCTACTCCGAGGCACCCTCTATCACAGAGCTGGGTACTTACGGCAATGTGGAGGACCGTCTGCCTGTTGAGGAAGACATTTTCGTGTCTCAGCACGACGCCGTTGGTGCTGAGCTTGAGATCGGCGCCTATGGCGGCACGATCAACCTGGTTGGCGGCGGCGGCTCCTGGGATCTTTCCAGACCCAGCCTGGAGACCATTATCCGGCGCAATACCGATGGCTCCTACTATCCCAACGTCATCAAGAGCTATGAGTACAATGAGGATTACACGGTTTGGACCTTCCATCTGCGCGAAGGCATGAAGTGGTCCGACGGCAATGACTTCACCGCCGACGACATCACCTTCTGGTACTATATGTGCCATATCAACAATTTTGACACCAAGGCCAGTTGGGCTGCCTTGATCGACGGCGAAACCGGCAACTTCGCCACTCTGACCAAGGTCGATGACTACGCCGTCACCTGGACCTTCGACACCGCCAAGTATCCCGCCGACTTCATCGAGCACGGCGACTTCAAGTGGTGCTGGGCGCCTTCCCACTGGCTTGCCGATCTGATCCCCTCCTCCATCCATGTGGAGAATGAATACTGGGCAGACACCGGCTTGTCCGACGAGGATGTGCTGGCAAACGCGCTGGCCAAGGGCGTCGACAAGGCGACCATCAGCGATCTGGGCAAGGCGGTTGCCTACAACTTCTGGAACATTGGCGGCATTCCCTCGCTCAATTCCTTCGTTCTGAGAGAAGGCGAGTCCAACAGCAGCTCCGTCTGCCACCTGGACCGCAACATTTACTACTGGAAGGTCGACGCGGCAGGCCAGCAGCTGCCTTACTGCGATGGCATCGTGTATACCAAGACCTCCGAGGACGGCCAGGATCAGCTGATGTTCCGCTCCGGCGAGGTGGATATTCTGAACGTCAACATGGCTGATATCGCCTCTATTCTTGCCGATATGGGCGACGCCGCTGTCCTGCGTACCTTCGCCAGCACCGACTGGGGCACCGTCAACGTCACCTTCAACTATACCCACAAGGACAGCAACTATGCTGAGCTGTTCAACAACATCAACTTCCGCCACGCCATTTCCATCGCTGTTGACCGCACAGAGCTGTCCGAGCTGCTGTTCGACGGTTTCCTGGAGCCTGGCCAGTCCGCGCCTCAGGCCGGCAACGTCGGCTATGACGAGGAGTGGATCAACAAGTGGACGGAGTACGATGTCGAGGGCGCTAAGAAGCTGCTGGACGAGTGCGGCCTGGTCATGGGCAGCGACGGCTATTATGACTTTGCTGATGGCTCCGACTTCCTGCTGACCTTCTATGGCTACCTGGATTCCGGCGCGGTGGATCAGTATCCCATCCTGGAGCAGTACTACAATGCCGTGGGCATCAAGACTGCCTGGAAGGAATACGAAATGGCCACCTTCGATATGGAGATCGATAACAACGACTGGACTGCCGTTATTCAGCCCCACACCACCATCGGCGGCCTGTCCATGGCTGACCGCGTCGCTCCCTTTGTTCCCATCATTCAGTCTGCCGAGTGGTACGGCGAGTTCGGCACCTGGTACGGCACCAAGGGCGAAAGCGGCGTTGAGCCCACCGGCGACATGGCCAAGCTGATCGAGATCTACGAGAAGTGGGCGGCAACTCCCATCACCGAGGAAAGAGAAGCCTACAACCTGGAGATCTATGAGATCCACAAGGAGAATCTGTGGACCATCGCCTACCTGCAGAGCGCGGGCAACTACAACCTGGTCACCTCCAGCCTGAAGAATTATCCCGAGGAGCTGGTTTGGGCTGACCTGTACATGTACGCGAACATTGTCCACTACGAGACGCTGTACAAGGCTGCGTGATCTACAAAAGGACCCATAACGTATCATCAAAGTTCGGGGGCGGGGAACCAGTTTCCCTGCCCCCGTTTTATACGAAAGGAAATTCGCATGAATGAACAAAAAATGACCCCAAAGGACGGGCATTTCCTTCGTTCGGTAAAAGATTTTTTTCAGCGAGACCTGGTGCAGTACATCATCAAGCGGCTGCTGATGTTCATTCCTACGCTGTTTCTGATCTCGGTGCTGGTATTCTTCGTGATCCAGCTCCCGGAGACGGACTATGTAGACCGGCAGATATCCAAGCTTGCCTCAGAGGGTGAATATATGAGCCAGGCAGAGGCGGACGCCCTGCGCGCGGAGTACGGCCTGGATCTTCCGATCCACGAGCGGTATATCAAATGGATTTCCGGCATCATCTGGACGCCCACCAATTCCTCCTATTACCGGCTGTACGGCTCCCATCATGACTGGAAATATTCCTTTGCCTATGGCAGAAACGTCCTGTCCGTTATCAGCGATCGTCTGCCGCTGACGATCCTGGTTTCCGCGCTGATTCTGATCTTCCAATATGGCGTATCGCTGCCCATTGCGGTATATGCATCCACCCATCAGTATTCCGTAGGCGACTATATCGCCTCATTCTTCGGCTTCCTGGGTGCGGCCATACCAAACTTTATATTGGCATTCATGCTGATGTACTGGTCGTACAAATGGACGGGGAATGCCAATGTCGGCCTGGATTTGACCGGCTTCTTCCCATTCCTGAAGAGCATGATCATTCCCTTCCTGGTCATCGGTACCTCCGGCACCTGCGGCATCATCCGCTCTGTGCGCGCCCAGATGCTGGACGAGGTCGGCAAGCAGTATACCCTGACCGCCCGCGCAAAGGGTGTCCCAGAGCGGAAGATCGTTATGAAGTACTGCTTCCGCGCCGCCATCAATCCCACCGTTTCCGGCCTGGGCGGCGTGCTGTCCACGCTGTTTTCCGGCTCCACGGTCACGGCCATGGTGCTGATGATCGACATTCAGGGGCCTGAGCTGCTCAAGGCTCTGCAAACCGGCGACGTGTACCTGGCAGGCGGTATCGTGATGATCCAGGCAATCCTGGTGGTCATCGGCATCCTGCTGTCGGATATTGCGCTGGCGTTCCTGGATCCCAGAATCCGCTACTCGGGAGGTGGAAGATAATGCGCCTTTTCGGAAAGATTTTTAAGAAAAAAGAAAAGTCCCAGGAGGACTATTATCTTGCCTCCCAGTGGGTACTGATGGGCAGAAAGCTGAAAAAGCACAAGCTGGCCCGTCTGTCCATGGTCATTCTCGGCATTCTGTATTTTTGCGCCCTGTTCGGCAATTTCATTGCCCCCTATGGCCTGGAGGAATTTGACGGTCTGTACCGCAACTCCGCCCCCACAAAGATTCATTTTACATATGAGGGTGAATTTGTCGGCCCCTATGTTTACAAGCTGGAAAAGAGCATCGACAAGAAGACCTTCACCGTAACCTACACAGAGGATACTTCGGAATATTACCCCGTCAAATTCTTTGTGCACGGCACAAAATACAAGTTCCTGGGCCTGTTCCAGACGGACCTGCATCTGTTTGGCGTGGGTGAGGGCAGCAATGGGGGCACGGGCGCAAAGGTGATGATGTTCGGCGCGGACTCCCTGGGACGTGACCTGTTCTCAAGGATCCTGTACGGCAGTCAGGTATCCCTGACCATCCCCTTTGCCAGCGCCATTATCAGCTTCTTCCTGGGCATTCTGATCGGCTCTCTTTCCGGCTATTTCGGAGGAACGTTTGATATCATCGTCCAGCGCATCATCGAGGTGATCGGCGCGGTGCCCCAGATCCCTCTGTGGATGGCCCTTTCCGTTGCCATTCCTGCCGGTATCTCCACCATCAAAATGTATTTCTACATGACGCTGGTCCTATCGTTTATCAACTGGACGGGCATGGCCCGCGTGGTGCGCGGCAAGATGCTTTCCCTGAAGAACGAGGACTATGTGATGGCCGCCAGGTTGTCCGGTGTCTCCACCTGGAACATCATCTGGAGGCATATGGTGCCGGGCTTTATGAGCTACCTGATCGTCTCCATGACCATGAGCATTCCCGGCTCCATCGTCGGTGAAACCTCCATGTCCTACCTCGGCCTGGGCATCAAGTCCCCCGCGACGAGCTGGGGCGTTCTCCTGCAGGAGGCAAGCTCCGTGACGGAAATCGCCAGCAATCCCCACAAGCTCATTCCCATCATCTTTGTGATCGTTACCGTTCTGGCGTATAACTTCCTGGGCGATGGCCTGAGAGATGCGGCAGACCCGTATAAATAAGAGAATGGAGGTACGCAATCGTGAATAAGGATAACATTCTTGAAGTAAAAGACCTCCATGTGGACATTCGTTTGACCGAGGGCCTTCTGACTGCCGTGCGCGGCGTCACCTTTGAAATGAAGCGGGGCGAGACCCTGGGCCTGGTGGGCGAATCCGGCTGCGGCAAGTCCCTGACCTGCAAGGCGATCCTGGGCATCAATGACAAAAAGTGCGTCTCCAGCGGACAGATCAAATTTGATTCCGCGCAGCATGGCGAGGTGGAGCTCATCGGTCTGGCAAAGGAAAGAAAGAACGATAAGATCCGCTCCATCCGCGGCAAGGAGATATCCATGATTTTCCAGGAGCCGATGGTGGCCTTTTCTCCCATGTATACCATCGGCAATCAGATCAACGAGGCAACCCTGCTGCACATCACCAAGGACAAGAAAAAGGCCAAGGAAATATCCATGGACGTGATGCGCAAGGTGGGCATTGCCAATGTGGAAAAGCGCTACCACCAGTACCCCCATGAGTTTTCCGGCGGTATGCTGCAGCGCGCCTTGATTGCCATGGCGCTGGTGTGCAATCCCAAGCTGCTGATCGCCGACGAGCCGACTACCGCCCTGGATGTTACCATTCAGGCGCAGATTCTGGAGCTGATGAAGGAGCTGCAGAAGGATTTCAATACCGCCATTCTGTTCATCACCCACGATCTCGGCGTTGTTGCCAGGATGTGTGACCGCGTGGCGGTGATGTACCTGGGAAAAATCGTGGAAAGCGCGGATGCCAGAGAGATTTATGCAAATCCCCAGCATCCCTATACCAGGGGCCTGATCGGCTCCGTCCATAAGATCGGCTCCAAGAAGGCGGACAGGCTCTTCTCCATTGAGGGAACGGTGCCCCTTGCCATGAATCTGCCGAAGGCCTGCGGCTTCTACGACAGATGCGACGTGCGCATCGAGGGCCTTTGCAACAGAGCGGAGCCTGAGCTGGTGGAGGTAGCTCCCGGTCACAAAATTGCCTGCTTCAACTGCCACCACAAGGCCTGCCAGGAGCAGCGAGCAAGGGTGGAAGCACTCCTGAAGGAAAAGGAGGGCAAACAGAATGCATAAAGATAATATTCTGGAAGTAAAGCACCTGCACAAGCGCTTTTTCTCCAAGGGAATCACGGTGAAGGCAGTGACCGATGTCAGCTTTGACGTGAAGCCCGGCGAGACAATCGGCATTGTGGGTGAATCCGGCTGCGGCAAGACGACCCTGGGCCGCTGTATCGTCCGCGCCTATGAGGCCTCCGAGGGCGAGGTGCTTTACCGCACGCGGGCGGGCGAGGAAGTGGACTTCCTGAAGGTGGACAAGAGGAAGCGGAAGGAAATTCGCAAGGAGATTCAGATGATTTTCCAGGATCCCTATTCCTCGCTGGATCCCCGCATGACGGTTCTGGACATCATCAAGGAGCCGCTGAAAGCAAACTATCCGAAGATGCCGAAGGCCGAAATGGATCAAATGGCAAAGGAGATGGCGGAAAAGGTCGGCCTGAACCCCACCTATCTGATGCGTTATCCCCACGCCTTCTCCGGCGGCCAGAGGCAGCGCATCGGCATTGCGCGAGCGCTGGTCGTCAAGCCGCAGATCATTGTCTGCGACGAGGCGGTGTCCGCGCTTGATGTGTCCATTCAGGCACAGGTCATCAACCTGCTGCGTGACCTGCAAAGAGATATAAAACTGACCTATTTGTTTATCAGCCATGACTTGTCGGTTGTGGAGCATATTTCCGATAAGGTCGGCGTCATGTATCTGGGAAGACTGATCGAGTTCGGCGAAACGGAAGACCTGTTTGAAAAGCCGCTTCATCCATATACCGAGGCGCTTCTATCCGCAGTGCCTGTGGCCGACCCCACCGTTCAGAATGAGCGCATTGCCTTGAAGGGCGAAATTCCCAATCCTGCAAATACACCCAGCGGCTGCTTCTTCCATACCCGCTGCCAGTATTGCACCGAAAAATGCAAGGATTACACGCCGGAATACCGGGAACTGGAGCCGGGCCATTTTGTCGCCTGCCACCGCACGGACGAGCTGAAGCTCAGAGGGTTCACCTATGACGAGTAAAAGGCTGATTATTTTTACCGACAGCGGCGACACCATCATCGACGAGGCCACCCAGATTCGGGATGACCGGGGTATTGTCCTGGAGGCGGATTTCATCCCTGGGGCAGGGGAGGTTCTGAAAACGCTGCATGACGAGGGCTTCACCATCGCGTTGGTTGCCGATGGTGAGTGGGAGTCCTTTCAGAATGTCTATCGGAAGAACGGACTGGGCTATTGCTTTGACGCCTGGGTCGTGTCCGAGGTGGTGGGCAGGCAGAAGCCGGAGCCGGTCATGTTTGAGACGGCCTGTAAGGCGCTGGGACTGACGGAGGCCGACAAGGGCCGCATTGTGATGATCGGCAACAATCTGAAAAAGGATATCGCGGGAGCAAACCGGCAGGGGATGATCTCCGTGTGGCTGGACTGGTCGCCCCGCTACTTCCACACCATCGAGGAGCCGGATTGGACGCCGGATTATACGGTCAGCACCCCGGCGCAGTTGCTTACGCTGCTGCATGAGCTTGAGGAGAAAATTGAACGCGAAGCGTGAGGTTTGCTTATGGAAAACAAAACGCAAACAACGATCATAAAAGAAAAACTGAATCGCCTGCTGAAAGCGTTCATTCCCATTCTCTATGAGGATGATGAGGTGTTTCTGGCGGGCATGAAGGAGCGGAACCTGGCCGGTGACGACATCCGCCGCTATCAGCACTGGGAATGGACCCAGGGGGTAGGCCTTTACGGGCTGTGGAAGCTGTTTGAAAACAGCAGGGATGTGAAGTATCTGAACATCCTGACAAGGTTCTTCGACAGCCAGATCGAGATCGGCTTCCCGGCGCTGAATGTGAATACCATGGCGCCGTTTCTGACCATGTCCTATGTGGGCGAATACCTCCGGGAGGAACGGTATCTTGGCCCCTGCCGGGACTCGGCTGGATGGATCATGGAGAAGTTCCCCAGAACGCAGGAGGGCGGCCTTCAGCATATGACCTCCGATACCCTGAATGACCAGGAGCTTTGGGACGATACGCTCTTCATGACGGTGCTGTTCCTGGCAAATATGGGCCGCATTGAAGGAAAGCAGGATTATATCGACGAGGCGCAGCATCAGTTTCTGCTCCACGCGAAATACCTGGCCGACCCCAAAACCGGCCTGTGGTATCATGGCTGGACATTCCATGGGCGGCACAATTTTTCCGGCGCGTTCTGGGGCCGGGGCAACTGCTGGGTGACCATTTCCATCCCCGAATTTTTGCAGATGGCGGAGGTCCAGCCTGAAACTGCGCAGAGGCTGGAACAGATCTTGCGCGATCAGGTGGATGCGCTCCTGAAATACCAGAACGAAAACGGCATGTGGCACACCCTTATCGACGACCCTACATCCTATGTGGAGTCCAGCGCCACCTGCGGCTTTGCCTATGGCATCTTGAGGGCCGTCCACACAGGACTGCTGGAGGAACGCTACGCCGCAGCGGCGGAAAGGGCGCTTGCTCCCATTTTGGATTATATTGATGACAACGGTGTTGTCCATCAGGTTTCCTATGGAACGCCCATGGGCCGGGAAAGCAAGGATTTCTATAAGCAGATCGAGCTGAAGCCGATGCCCTATGGGCAGGCGCTGGCCATGCTGTTCCTGGCGGAGTGCCTGCGCGATTGAGGACGCACAGCTCAAGCGGCAATCCGGGGGGAAATGAGGAAGCTTTCCTCATTTCCCCGCACCCCAAAGAGAAGCTTCAATTGGAAAACGCGAGCGCTGCCCAGACGGGGCACTCTTACAAATATGCTATGTACTTGTTTTTAGGAGGATGATTTATGAACGCACTACCTGTGATGAAGCCCTATATCGGCGGCGAGTGGATCGACAGCGAAAGCCAGAAGTTCACCACCATCTATGATCCCTCCACCGGCAAACCCATTGCCCAGGTCCCCCAGTGCACCGCCGCTGAGGTAGAAAAGGCCGTTGCCGCCGCAAAGGCAGCCTTCCCCGCCTGGAAGAATACCCCCGTTCGTACCCGCGCCGGTATTATGATGAAGCTGCGGGGCCTCATTGAGCGGGATAAGGAAGAATTGACCCGGATGGTCGCTACCGAAAACGGAAAGTGCTGGAGCGAGGCTGCCGGTGACGTGGCGAAGGCTCTGGAGATGACCGAGCTTGCCTGCTCGGCGCCCAGTTTGCTGATGGGCGAAAGCCTGATGGATACCTCCAGGGGCTATGACACCACCCTCTACCGGGAACCCATCGGCGTGTTTGCCGGAATTGCGCCCTGGAATTTCCCGGCCATGATCCCCGTGGGCTGGATGGCGCCCCTTGCCATCGTCTGCGGCAATACCTTCGTCCTGAAGCCCGCCTCCACCACGCCCATGACCAGCATGAAGTTCGCGGAGCTTTACAGGGAGGCCGGTATCCCCGACGGCGTGTTCAACATCGTGCCCTGCTCCCGCCATGAGGCGGAGATCCTGCTGACTCATCCCGACGTCCGGGGCATTACCTTTGTCGGCTCCACGGAGGTTGGCCTGCATGTGTATTCCACCGCCGCCGCCCACGGAAAGCGGGTTCAGGCCCTGTGCGAGGCCAAGAACCATGCGCTGGTACTCAAGGACGCACCCATCACCCGCACCGCCGCGGGCATTATGAATTCTGCGTTCGGCTGCGCGGGAGAGCGCTGCATGGCGCTGCCCGCCGTTGTGGTGGAGGAGGAGATCGCCGACGCGCTGGTTGCCGAGCTGGTGCGCCTGTGCAAGGCCCAGAAGGTCGGCCCCGCATACGATAAGACCTCCAACCTTGGTCCTGTGGGCAGCAAGAGCCACCAGAAATTTGTGCTGGATTGGATCGAAAAGGGCATTGAAGAGGGCGCGCAGCTGGTGCTGGACGGCCGGAACGTGAAGGTGGAGGGCTATGAGGATGGCTACTACATCGGCCACACCATTTTCGACCATGTTACGGAGGACATGTCCATTGGCAACCGGGAGGTCTTTGGCCCCGTGCTTTGCATCAAACGGGTCAAGAGCTTTGAGGAGGGGCTGGCCCTGATGAACCGCAATCCCTTTGCCAACGGCAGTGTGATCTTTACCCAGAACGGCTACTATGCCCGTGAATTTGCCAAGCGCACCGACGGCGGCATGGTGGGCGTCAATGTGGGCATCCCCGTGCCCATCGGCGTGTTCCCGTTCTGCGGCCATAAGCGCTCCTTCTTCGGCGACCTGCACTGCCACGGCAAGGATGCGTTCCGCTTCTACACCGAGAGTAAGTGCGTTACCGTCCGCTGGTTTGACGAGGAAGAGATGAAAAAGGAAAAAGTGGACACCTGGGACGGAAGCGCCCTGTAAGGGAGGTTCCTCTATGGCATACATCGAATTTGACCGGTCCCGGCCCTTTGACCTGGTGCTGCTGGGCCGGGTGGCTGTGGATTTTAACCCGGTGGACTATTTTCAGCCGCTGGAGAATTGCGTCACATTTAAAAAATATGTAGGTGGCAGCCCGGCCAACATTGCCGTGGGCGCAGCCCGGCACGGTATGAAGATCGGCTTCTTTGCCCGTGTCTCCGACGATCAGCTGGGCGACTTCGTGACCCATTTCTTCGAGCGGGAGGGCATTGATGTTTCCCGGATCCGCCGCTGCACGAACGGCGAGAAAATCGGCCTGACCTTTACGGAAATTCTCAGCCGGGACGAAAGCAGCATCCTGATGTACCGCAACCGCATCGCGGACCTGCAGCTGCACCCGGATGATATCGACGCCGATTACATCAAAAATACTAGGGCGCTTCTGATCTCCGGCACCGCCCTGGCGAAAAGTCCCTCCAGAGAGGCAGCGCTGAAGGCCGTGATGTTGGCCCGCCGCTTTGGCACAAGGGTGATTTTCGATATCGACTACCGGCCCTATAACTGGGCCAATATGGACGAGGTTTCCATTTATTACTCCATGGTTGCCAGGGATGCGGACATCATCATGGGCAGCCGGGAGGAATTCGACCTGATGGAAAAGCTGATCGAGCCGGGCCGGGACGACCAGGCCAGCGCGAAGGCATGGCAGGCTTACCATGCAAAAATCGTCATCATCAAGCACGGCAAGCAAGGCTCCACCGCTTACACCTGCGACGGCAGGCACTATACCGTGCGGCCCTTCCCGGTGGAGGCCCTGAAATCCTTCGGCGGCGGCGACGGCTACGGCGCGGGATTCCTGTACGGCCTTTACAGCGGCTGGGATATGTACGACTGCCTGGAGTTCGGCTGTGCCCAGGCATCCATGATGGTGGCGGCCCATTCCTGCTCCCAGGAAATGCCCCGTACCGATGAGGTGCATGCCTTCATCAGGGCCAGTAAGGAAAAATACGGAAATACCGTGTGCTGCGACAGGGAGGAAAATCAATGAGCATCATGACTGTGGGCCAGGCCATTGTGAAATTCCTGGATAATCAGTATGTAGAGCTGGACGGCGTAGAAACCAAGTTTGTGGACGGCGTGTTCACCATCTTCGGCCACGGAATTGTGGTGGGCCTGGGGCAGGCGCTGGATGAAGCCCCCGGCAACCTGCGTGTTTATCAGGGCCGGAATGAGCAGGGCATGGCCCATGTGGCCACCGGCTTTGCCCGGCAGCACAACCGCCGGAAGATCATCGCCTGCGCCTCCTCCATCGGCCCCGGTGCGGCCAATATGGTCACCGCCGCTGCCTGCGCCACCGTCAACCGCATTCCGCTTCTGCTTTTCCCCGGCGATACCTTTGCGGTGCGTCAGCCGGACCCGGTGCTGCAGCAGCTTGAGCAGGAATACAGCCCCAGCGTCACCACCAATGACGCGCTGCGTCCCGTGTGCAAATTCTGGGATCGGATCACCCGCCCGGAGCAGCTGATGGCCACCCTTACGCAGGCATTCCGGGTTCTGACAGACCCGGCTGAGACCGGGGCGGTCTGCGTGGCGCTTTCCCAGGACGCGGAGGGGGAAAGCTACGATTTTCCCGACTATTTCTTTGAAAAACGCATCCACCGCATCCGTCGCCCGGCCCCCTGCCGGGAGGATCTGAACGATCTGGTGGAGGCCATCGCGGCAAGCAAGCAGCCCATGATTATCTGCGGCGGCGGCGTCCGCTATTCCGAAGCCGGTGCGGCGCTGGAAAAATTCTGCGAAGCCTTTCAGATCCCCTTTGCGGAGACGCAGGCGGGGAAGAGCGCCTGCAGCGCCTCCCATCCCATGAATCTGGGCGGCGTGGGCGTCACCGGCAATCTGGCGGCAAATTCCGTTGCAAGGTCGGCGGACCTGATCGTTGCCATCGGTACCCGGCTGTCTGACTTTACCACCGGCTCCAAGGAGCTATATGGCAGCACAAAGCTTGTTTCCCTCAATATTTCCCCCTTTGACGCGGGCAAGATGGATGCCGCCATGGTCATTGGCGACGCCAAAGCCACCCTTGAGCTTGCCCATGCGGCGTTGGCCGCCAGGGGCTACGTCAGCGACTACTGTGGCCAGATCGAGGCGGCGAAGAAGGCGTGGAACGAGGAATATGCCCGGCTTGCCGCCTACCGCTACGGCGAGAACTTTGAGCCCATCATCAAGGCCCGGCACGAGCCGACCATTGCAGAGCAGGTGAAGCTGAACGGCGGCGAAATTACGCAGGTTTCCGCAATCGCGCTGATTCGGGACACCATTGATGCGGACGCCATTGTGGTAGGCGCCTCCGGCAGCCTCCCCGGCGACTTACAGCGGATGTGGACCACCGACTGCAAGGATTCCTATCAGATGGAGTATGGCTTCTCCACCATGGGCTATGAGGTTTGCGCCGCTCTGGGTGCAAAGCTGGCCTGTCCTTCCCAGGAGGTCTACGCCATGTGCGGCGACGGCGCGTTCCTGATGCTCCACTCGGAGCTGGTCACCTCATTGCAGGAGGGAAAGAAGATCAACGTGCTGCTCTTTGACAACTGCGGCTTTGGCTGTATCAACAATCTGCAAATGGGCAACGGCATCGGCAATCTGGCCACTGAATTCCGCTACCGGGATGAGCGGGGCGGCCTGGGCGGCGGCCTGATCCCCGTTAACTATGCCATGGTGGCCGCCGGCTACGGCTGCAAGACCTATACGGCAACCAATCTGAAGGAGCTGAAGGCGGCGCTGGAGGACGCGAAGCGGCAAACTGTTTCCACGCTGATTGATATCAAGGTGCTGCCCAAGACCATGACCGACGGCTACGGCTCCTGGTGGAATGTGGGCCTTGCAAGCACCGCCCGGAGCGAAAAACAGAAGGCCGCCTACGATCAGCTGTTGGCAAATCGGGCCAAAGCCAGAAAATATTAAGGAGGACGGAACATGCTTTTCACGAAAAATGTGAAGCTGGGCATTGCGCCAATCGCATGGACCAATGACGACCTGCCCGAGCTGGGCGGCGAAAACACCTTCCAGCAGTGCGTCAGCGAAATGGCGCTGGCGGGCTTCACCGGTTCCGAGGTGGGCAACAAATACCCCAGGGATCCGGCTGTTCTGAAGCCCATGCTGGAGCTGCGGGGCATTGAGATCTGCAACGCATGGTTTTCCACGTTCCTGATCAGCAGGCCCTATGAACAGACGGAGGCGGCGTTCAAAGCGCACGTTGCGTTCCTCGCCGCCATGGGGGCCAAGGTGGTTGGGGTGTCCGAGCAGAGCTATTCCATCCAGGGCATTCAGAGCCAGCCCGTGTTCGAGGGGAAGTATGAGATGGATGATGCCCAATGGGATACCCTCTGTGACGGGCTGAACCGCCTGGGCAGGCTGAGCCTGGAGGAATACGGCGTTGCCCTGACCTTCCATCACCATATGGGCACCGTCGTACAGTCCGCCGCCGAAACCGACCGGCTGATGGCCGGTACCGACCCCACCTATGTGAGCCTGCTCTTTGATTCCGGCCACTTTGCCTACTGCGGCGAGGATCCCACCGAGCTGGTGCGGCGCTACACAAAGCGCATCAAACATGTCCACCTGAAGGATATCCGCCCTGAGGTGGTGGCCAAGGTGCGGGAAAATCGCTGGAGCTTCCTGGAGGGCGTCCGGCAGGGTGCCTTTACCATCCCCGGCGACGGCTGCGTGGAATTTGATCCTATTTTCGCCTGCCTGGCGGAATCCGGCTACGAGGGCTACATGGTCGTGGAGGCCGAGCAGGATCCGGCCAAGGCAAATCCCCTGGAATATGCCATTCGGGCAAGAAAATTCATCCGGGAGCATACCGGCTTGTAATTTGGAGGTAATATATGGTTACTGTTGGCATTATCGGCGCGGGCCGCATCGGCAAGGTACATACGCAAAGCATCTGCAATTACATCCGCAGCGCAAGGATCAAAACCGTTGCCGACCCCTTTATGAACGAGGCAACCGAAAAGTGGCTCCTGAGCATGGGCGTGGAGGGCACCACGAAGGATTACCATGAGATATTGAATGACCCGGAGATCGACGCGGTGCTCATCTGCTCCTCCACCAATACCCATTCTCCCATTTCCCTGGAGGCCATTGCCGCAGGCAAGCACGTGTTCTGCGAGAAACCCATCGACCATGACCTGACCAAGATCAAGCAGGTGGTCGAGGCCCTGAAGGGAAGCAATATCAAGTATCAGGTCGGCTTCAACCGCCGCCAGGATCACAATTTTGCCGCCGTGAAGCAGGCCATTCTGGATGGCAGGGTGGGAGACGTCCATATCATCAAGATCACCTCCCGCGACCCGGAGCCGCCCTCTGCGGAGTATGCAGCGGTCTCCGGCGGGATGTTCCTGGATATGACCATCCATGATTTTGACATGGTTCGCTATCTTGCCGGGTGTGACGCCGAGGAGATTTACGTCCAGTCCGCAGTCCTGGTGGATCCTGCCATTGGAGAGGCGGGGGACGTGGACACGGCGGTCATTACCTTGAAGATGGAAAACGGTGCCATTGCCGTTATTGATAATTCCCGCCGGGCCGTCTATGGCTATGACCAGCGGGCGGAGGTTTTCGGCTCCAGGGGCATGGCGGCCACCTCCAACGACACCCTGTCCTCCATGGTCCTGTCCAATACCGAGGGCGTCACCGGGGAGAAACCCCTTTACTTCTTCCTGGAGCGGTATATGCAGTCCTTCGCCGCGGAGATCAAGGGCTTCATCAGCGCCATTGAGAATGACACCGATACCCTGGTGGGCGTGGAGGACGGCCTGAAGCCTGTGCTCATGGGCGTTGCTGCCAAGAAGTCCGTGTTGGAGCACCGCCCGGTGAAGCTCTCCGAGATCGAATACTAAGGGGAATCTCATATGAGCAAGGAATTTTCTTATCCGCAATTTGAAAACGGAGTAAAGGTGATCTCCCGGGCCGGGGATGCCGTCAACGACATGATGATGAACATCACGGCCTACCGCATGGAGGCGGGACAGTCGCTGACCTTCTGCCATGCAGCGGAGGAAACTGCGGTGCTTTTGATCCTGGGCGAGGTCACTTTCCAATGGAATGACCGCCGGGAGACCGGCCAGCGAAACAGCTTCATTGAAGAAGGCCCCCATTGCCTGCATGTCTGCCGAAATGTGACGGTGACCGTCACTGCCCATACCGGCAGCGAGGTGCTGGTCCAGTCCACGGAAAATGACCGGGAATTTGCCCCCGTGTTCTATCGCCCGGAGGATTGCCGGGATGATATCTTTGGCCTGGATGTCTTTGACAACAAGATGAAGCGCACCGTCCGTACCGTGTTTGATTACCGCAACGCCCCCTATTCCAATATGGTCAACGGGGAGGTCATCAACCACCAGGGCGGCTGGTCCAGCTATACCCCCCACCATCATCCCCAGCCGGAGGTTTATTATTACCGCTATGAGCGCAGCGAAGGATTTGGGGCTTGCTTTTTGGGGGATAACGTGTATAAAATTAAGGATGGAAGCTGTGCCTGCATTCCCGGCGGCACCACCCATCCCCAGGTGACGGCACCGGCCTTCCCGATGTACTACTGCTGGATGATCCGCCACCTGGCGGGGAACCCCTGGACAGATCGGATCGTGGATCCCCGGTATACGTGGATTGACGCCAGGATGAAATAAAAGAGGTAAGCCTATGAACATTGGCAGCCAATGGAATGACCGACTGAGAATCTGGGCCGAGCAGTTCCCAAAGTATTATTACCGAAAGGCTGCGGCGCTTTCCGTTTCCTATTTCACGACGATGGAGCATATTCCCTTTGAACAGGCGGCGCAGGGGCACTATGCCCCCGCGCCTGTCGGCATGAAATGGGGAAGGACGTGGGAATACGGCTGGTTCCGAACCCAGGTCGTGATCCCGGAGGATCTGGCAGGGAAGCGGGTGGTGTTCACGCTGAACACCGCCGAGGAAATGCTGGTCTGGGTCAACGGTCGGGAGAGCGGTGCCATTGATAAGAGGCATCGGTTTATTACCCTGTCCCGGGCTGCCAGGGCGGGGGATACCTATGAGATCTATGCTGAATGCTATGCCGGTCACGGCATCCGCAACGAGGGCGCAGGCCCGGTGGGCTGGGGGGAGGAATCCGTGCCGGAGCCGCCCTCATATCAGGTGACGGTGGGCCAGTCTCACTTCGGCGTCTGGAATGAGGCGCTTTTCCAGGCGGCAATGGATTACCTGACGCTTTACAGCCTGGTCCAGAAGCTGCCGGAGAAGAGCCTGCGCACCATGAAAATCGTGGAGGGGCTGAAGAAATTTACCTACATCGCGGACTTTGAGCTGCCGGAGCCGGAAATGACGGCTTCCATTCTGGAGGCCGGAAAGCTCCTGAGGCCCCTGCTGGAATGCAGGAACGGCTCTACCGCGCCGGAATATACGGTGTTCGGCCAGTCCCATCTGGATCTGGCATGGCTCTGGCCGGTGGAGGAGACCATGCGCAAGGCCGCCAGAACTTACGCCAATCAACTGGCCCTGATGGAGGAATATGACGATTACCGCTTCCTTCTCTGCGAGCCGCCGATCCTGGAGTGGCTGAAGGAGCTTTACCCCAATGTTTACGAAAGCGTCCTGGAGAAGGTGAAACAGGGGAAGTTTTATCCCGAGGGCGCTTTGTGGGTGGAAAGCGACACCAATATTCCCTCCGGCGAGTCGCTGATCCGCCAGTTTGTTTGGGGCAAGCGGTGGTTCCGCGGGGAGCTGGGCATTGAAAGCCGGATGGCCTGGATGCCGGATACCTTCGGCTTTTCCGCGGCCCTGCCCCAAATTATGAAGAAATGCCGGATTTCCTATTTTGCGACGCAGAAGCTGATCCGTCAGTCTCCCGAATGCCAGCCCTTCCCCTACAACATTTTCTGGTGGGAGGGCATGGACGGCAGCAGGGTCCTGGCCCATACTTTCAAGAAAAACAATGCCAATTTCCAGCCCGGTGACCTCATCACCCGCTGGGAAGAGGACCGCGTCCAACAGGAAAATATTGATGGCCTGATGTTCCCCTTCGGCTTCGGCGACGGCGGCGGCGGCCCTACCCGGCAGATGCTGGAGATGGCGCGGCGCTGCGCCGACTTGGAGGGCGCGCCCCGCTGTCGGATGGAAAGCCCGGTGAAATACTTTGAGCGCCATCCGCGGCCGGTGGATACCTTCTGCGGAGAGCTGTACCTGGCCTGGCACCGGGGCACCCTGACCTCCCAGGCAAAGACCAAGAAGGGTATCCGCGACGCGGAAAACGCGCTGCGGCGGACGGAATTCTTCCTCTCCCGGCAGCGCCTGTCCGGCAGGAAAATGCCGGATAACTGGAAGCAGCGGCTGGATGAGCTTTGGAAGAAGCTGCTGTTTCAGCAGTTCCACGATATTGCCCCCGGCACCTCCATTGCCAGAGTCCATGAACGGGCGGAGAGGGAGCTTCGCGAGGTCTGCGCGGGCTGCGATGAACTGCTGGGTGAAATGACGGCAGGAGCGGCAGACTCCCAGGGCTGCCGGGTGGCCTATAACTGCCTGAGCTGGCCCAGACGCATCCAGGGCGTGACAGTTCCGGCCCAGAGCAGCGCTGTGCTCGAGCCGTCCGCCGTGCCGGAGCACCCGGTGCGGCTGCGGTATCTGGAGCAGGAAAAGGGCTATGAGCTGTCCAATGCGTATCTTACGTGCCGCATCAATGGCCGGGGCGAGGTGGTCAGCGTCAAAAAGCAGGGAGCGGATACCGAATACCTGGCGGGGGCCGGCAACCGGCTGCTGATGTTCAAGGATGTGAACACCTATTATGACGCCTGGGAGCTGGGCAGCATGTATGAAAACCTGCCGGTTCCGCTGGAAGAGCGTGCGACGGTGACCATGCAGCCTGGGGCATACCGGGCCGCGCTGGAAATCCACCGTAAAATCGGTGCATCAGCCATGACGCAGGAGATCGTGCTGACGGCGGATTCCCCATACATTGAATTTGCAACCCAAATCGACTGGCAGGAGCGCCACAAGCTGCTGAAGGTCGCCTTCCCGGTGAACGCCCATGCGAAGGAGGCCATTCACGAAATTCAGTTCGGCTATGTGAAGCGCCCGACCCACCGCTCGTATCAGACGGATAAGGACCGCTTCGAGGTCTGCAATCATCGCTATTCGGCGCTGACGGACGGGGCCCACGGCGCGGCGGTGCTCAATGACGGCAAATACGGCGTCAATGCGGTGGATAACGAGATCCGCCTGACTCTGCTGAAATCCGCCATGATGCCGGATCAGAACGCGGATCGGGGAATGCAGCGGTTTACCTATGCTTTCTATCCCTTCGACGGCGCTTTTGCGGACTCGGACGTGCCGCAGAAGGCGGCGGAGCAAAATGAGCCGGTGGTTTTCGGCGGGATCGCCGACGAGCTTGGCCCCATTTTCCTGACAGATGCAGAGAACATTCTGGTTGAAACCATCAAACCGGCGGATACGGCAGACAATGCGCTCCTGGTTCGGGCCTATGAAGCCATGGGCAAGCAGACGGACTGCGCGTTTGCTGCCAATCCCAGAATTACGAAAATTGTTGAAACGGACATGCTGGAAGAGAATCCCCAGGCTGTGGATCCCGGTCATGTTCATTTCGGCTCCTTTGAGATCAAAACCTTTTTGATGTATTTTTGACATAGGGAGGTGAGGGAATGTACCGAATCGGGATTGACCTGGGCGGCACCAATATCGTGGTCGGTCTGGTGGAGCAGGATTTCAGGATCGTGGATAAGTGCAGCGTCAAGACCCAGGTTCCGCGAAGCGTGGAAAGCATGACGGCGGATATGGCGCAAATGGCGCGGACGCTGCTGGAACGCAACCGGCTGCTTTGGCAGGATGTTGCGTCCGTGGGCGTGGGCGTTCCCGGTACCGCAAACCCGGAAAACGGCCATATGGAGGATGCCAATAACCTGGGCTTTGACGACGTGCCGTTCCTGCCGCTCCTGGCGGAGAAAATCCCCGTGCCGGTGCATTTTGGCAACGACGCCAATGTGGCGGCCTGGGGAGAATACCTGACCGGCGGCTATCAGGAGGATTCCTTTGTCATGGTCACCGTCGGCACCGGGATCGGCGGCGGCATTATCCTGGGCGGCAGCCTCTGGCCCGGCATCAACGGCGCGGCGGCGGAGTTTGGCCATATGACCATCGATCATGACGGCGTCCCCTGCAACTGCGGCAGGCGGGGCTGCTTCGAGGCCATGGCCTCGGCCAACGCCCTGATCACGCAGGCGCGGGAACAAATGCGAAAACACCCGGAAAGCCTGCTCTGGAGCCTATGCGGCGGCAATGCGGCCAAGGTGGAGGCAAAGACGGTGTTTGACGGCGCGGCAGCCGGGGATGAAACGGCCCGGGAGCTGCTGGATGTCTATATTACCTATCTGGCAGAGGGGATCACCAATATCATTAATGTTTTCCAGCCGGCGGTGCTCTGCGTCGGCGGCGGCGTTAGCCGGGCCGGGGAGGTGCTGCTGCGGCCGCTCCGGGAAGAGGTAGCCCGGCGCGTCTATTCCAGAAATTCCAAACGAAATACCAGGATCGAGCTGGCAAAGCTTGGCAACGACGCAGGGATCCTCGGGGCGGCCCTGCTGGGAAGCGGGAGGCAAAAACATGAGAAACCATTATGAGCAGATGATCCGGGACACCGAAAAACGGGCCAGACATCATCTGAAAACACAGAATCTGGATATAAACAGCCCCTATTACGGCGCGTTTGTAATGCCAGACGGCGTTTATATGCAGAAGCACGCCCTGTACTGCATCGCAGACATCGGCGCGGTTTACTGCAACGCCGAGTCTGAGCTTTATCACGACGAAGCCCTGCTGGCCTCCATGCTCCAAGGGCTGGACTATGTCCGCTCCACCCAGCATGAAAACGGCCTGTTTGATTATATTACCTGCAACTTTTTCTCGGCCCCCGATACTGCCTTTTGCATCGGCATCGTTTTGCACCTGGCTCAGTATCTGAAGGGCAGGGAGGCGCTGACCGGCGGGGAGGCCGCGCTGCTTGGAAAGCTGGACGCCATCATCCACGACGGCGGCAGGGGCCTGCTGGAGGGCGGCTTCCATACCCCCAACCACCGCTGGGCCATCGCCGCGCTGCTTGCCACCTGCGGGAAGCTGTACGGCGAGGAGGATCTGATCCAGGCGGCCTTTGCGTATCTCAACGAGGGCATCGACTGCAACAGCGACGGCGAATATTCGGAAAAGTCCGCCGGAAACTACAACAGCGTCAACAATCAAGCCATGCTGCTTCTGGCGGATGCGCTGGACGATGATTCCTACGAGCAGCACGTCATTCGGAACCTGCGGATGATGCTGACCTACTGGGAGCCGGACGACAGCATTTTTACCGCCAACTCCACCCGGTTTGACAAGGACCGGCTGGTGTACCCGGATGGCTACTACTGGTTCTACCTGTATCTGGGTGCCAAGTATAGCATCCCGGAATTCGCGGCCATGGCAAATTATACCTTTGAGATCGTGCGGGAGAAGAACATCCTTTCGCCCAACTGCCTGATCCGATACATGCTCCACCCGGAGCTGATCGATTTTGAGTCAGAGCTTTCCGGCACGCCCCGGAGCTATCATGCCTATTATGCCGATTCCGGTATTGCCAGAGTCCGTAAGGGCAGCTACACCTACACCGTGATGAAGGACAAGTCCAATTTCCTCTGGGTGCACAACGGCTCCATCAAGCTGGCGGTGAAGATCGGCGGCAGCTTCTGCGAGCACCGGGCCTTCAAGGCAGAGACCATGGAGATGGACAAGACCGGCGCGTTTCATCTGCACCAGAAAATGCGCGGCTGGTATTATCTGCCCTTCCCGGAAAAGCCCGCCACCTCCGACTGGTGGCAGATGGACAATGCCTCCCGGCCCAAGAAATGGGGGCCGGATATGGACATCGACGTGACCGTGCGGGAAAACGGTGACGCGATCGAGGTGGAGATAAGGACCTCCGGCGTCGTGGGTGCGCCCTGGCGTGTGGAGCTGGCCTTCTCCGGCATTGACCGAATCGCCAATGACCACCTGACCATGCCGGTCCACGGGGATGAGGTGCTGGTGCTGAAGGATTCCTTCTTCACGGTATCCAATGGGGAAGCCTCCATGGAGGTGGGGCCCGCGTTTGGCACCCATCATTTTACCGACGGCAAGGAGGACTCGGAGGCCAAGATCCCCGGCGCGGCGACGGTCTACCTGACCGACTATACGGAATTTCACCATACGATTTCGATCAGACCCTGAGGAGGCCCGACCATGAGACAATACGAAAATCCCACTGCCACATCCGAAAACCGCTGCGCCCCCCGCAGCTACTACATTCCCGGCGGAAAATCGGAATACCATCTTCTGAACGGCGACTGGCGCTTTGCCTATTTCAGCCGGGACATCGACGTGCCGGAACGCATTGAAAATTGGGATACCATCCCGGTTCCCTCCTGCTGGCAGCTCCACGGCTACGAAAACCCCAATTATACCAATGTCAACTATCCCTATCCATGCGACCCGCCCTATGTCCCCGACGATGATCCCTGCGGCGTCTATGAGCGGGAATTTAAATTGGCGGATAAGTGGGGCAGGCTTTACCTCGTCTTCGAGGGCGTTTCCTCCTGCGCATATCTGTATGTCAATGGCAGCTATGTGGGCTTCACCCAGGGGAGCCACTTGCAGGCGGAATTTGACATTACGGAGTTTGTCCGCGCCGGGACCAATACCATCCGGGTCCGGGTGCTGAAATGGTGCTGCGGCAGCTACTTAGAGGACCAGGATTTCTTCCGATACAACGGCATTTTCCGGGATGTGTACATCCTCCAGCGGCCGGTGGGGCATATCACCGATGTGGAGCTCATCCCCAATGACCAGAATTTCCACATCCGTCTGGATGGCCAGGCCAATGTGAAGATCCTGGATGGGCAGACAGTCCTGACGGAGCGGGAAATGCAGGATGAGCTGGTGTTCGCACCCCAAAATCCGATCCTGTGGAACGCCGAAAAGCCGCACCTCTATACCGTTCAGCTGGAGCGGGACGGCGAGGTGATCGAACTGAGAAGCGGCCTGCGGAAAATTGAGGTTTCCGGGGATTATGCGCTGCTGGTCAATGGCGTGGCGGTAAAGCTCCATGGCGTGAATCACCACGACACCAGCGCCACCCGGGGCTGGTGCCAGAGCGACGAGGAATTGAAGAATGACCTGCTTCTGATGAAGGAGCTGAATATCAATTGCGTCCGCACCTCCCATTATCCTCCCACGCCCAAATTCATGCAGATGTGCGACGAGCTGGGCTTTTATGTGATCTGCGAAACGGATATTGAGACCCACGGTTTCCTCCGCCGCCTGCCCAATGTGGGTTATCGCTTCGATGTGGAGAGCAATGCGTGGCCCTGCACAAAGCCGGAGTGGAAGGCGGAATTTGTGGAGCGGATGCGCCGGATGGTGGAGCTGTTAAAAAATTACCCCAGTGTGATCATCTGGTCCACCGGCAACGAGAGCGGCCACGGCGCGAACCACGTGGAAATGATCCACTGGACGAGAAAGCGGGACGGCAGCCGCCTGCTCCACGCGGAGGATGCCAGCCGAAAGGGCCAGAGCTACAATGCGGACATTTACTCCAGAATGTATGCCTCCCTGGAAGAGGTGGAACAGGCTGCCGCCTGCGACGATATCCCCATGCCGGTGTTCCTGTGCGAATATTCCCACGCCATGGGCAACGGCCCCGGCGACGTGTGGGCCTACAATGAACTCTTCGACAAATATCCCAAGCTGATCGGCGGCTGCATCTGGGAGTGGGCCGACCATGTGGTGACGGAGAACGGCGTCCAGAAATATGGCGGCGACTTCGAGGGGGAGCTGACCCACGACGGCAATTTCTGCTGTGACGGTTTGGTATTTGCCAACCGAAGCTTCAAGGCCGGTTCCCTGGAGGCCAAGGCGGCCTATCAGCCCATCCGAACCCACTACGACGGCAGGACCCTGACGGTTTATAACAGGCTGGATTTTACAAACCTGAATGAATACACGCTGCGGTATTGGATCGAAGTGGACGGCGTGAAGCAGAATGTGACGGAAACAGTCCTGGATGCCGCGCCCCACACATCGGTGTCCGTGGAGATCGGCTATGAGCCGGTGCCCTGTCAATTTGGCGCGACGCTGAATGTCAGCCTGCTGAAAGCCGGTGCGGAGGCGGCCCATACCCAGCATTTGCTGCCCCATATCGCCCCGGCAGAGGAAAAGCGGCGGGGGCTGCAATTGACCGAGGATGGAGACCTGATCCATGCCAGGGGAGAGGGCTTCGGGTATTCCTTCTCCAAGCATTACGGCGCGTTTACTTCCATTCGGGTGAATGGAAAAGAGCAGCTTGCGTGCCGCCCGAGGCTGTCCGCCTGCCGGGCCCCCACGGACAACGACCGAAACATCCGCTTCCGCTGGCTCCAGCTGGACGAGTGGCAGGGGGAGAACCTGGATAAGGCCTTTATAAAGGTCTATGACTGCCGGGTGGAGGATAACGCGATCCTGGTGTCCGGCGCGCTGGCCGGCGTTTCCCGGACGCCGGTGCTGCGGTTCACTCAGAAAATTGAGATCGCCGAGGACGGCGAGATCAGCGTCGCCCTCTGCGGCACCGTTCGCCAGGATGCCATCTGGCTGCCCCGGCTTGGATTTGAATGGGAATTGCCCGCGGATGCGACCGCCTTTGCCTACTATGGCAACGGCCCCGTGGAAAGCTACCGGGATATGTGCCACGCCGGGCGCATCGGCCTGTATGAAAGCAATGCCGTTTCCGAGTATGTACCCTACGTCCGTCCCCAGGAGCACGGCAACCATACGGCGGTGAAAATGCTTCGGATCGGCGGCCTGGAATTCCGGGCGGAGCAGGAAATGGAGATCCAGGTGTCCCGTTATTCCACCGCCGCGCTGCTGAAGGCGGAGCATACGGATGAGCTGGCGGCAGACGGCAAGACCCATCTGCGTATTGATTACAAGGTCTCCGGCCTTGGCTCCAATTCCTGCGGCCCGGAGCTGGAAAAGCGCCACCGCCTGGATGAGAAGGAGATCCAGTTTACCTTCTTCATCCGTCCCAGAGCTTGAAAGAGGAGCGTGCAATGAAGGTATGTATTCGCGCCCATGATTTGGGCGTTGCCGGAACGGAGCAGATCCTGGAGCGCCTGAACAGCCTCGGGCTGGACGGCGTGCAGATGGTCTGCTATAAGGCGTACCCTGATATCGCCCAGGCCCCCGGGGCCATGACGCGGGAAAGGGCGGAGCAGATCGGAAAGGCATTTTCTGATGCCGGGAAGAGCATCCCTCTGGTGGGCGCTTACTTCAATCCCATTCATGCGGATAAGAGGAAGGTGGAGACGGGCCTGCTGATTTTTGAGGACTACCTGAGGACATGCAAAGCAATGGGCTGTGATGTGGTAGCCTCTGAAACAGGCTCTTGCAACAATGACGAATGGACTTACCACCCCGGAAATCGGACGGAAGCGTCCCTTCAGGGCGTCGTCAGCGCATTTTCCCGCCTGTGCGATGTGGCCGCCGACTGCGGAAGCACCGTTGCCATGGAGGGCTGCGCCGGGCATGTCTGCTGGGACGTGGATACCCTTGCCCGGACCAGAAGGATGATTGGGCGAAGGACAAAGGTGGTCTTTGACCTTTATAACTTCATGGATGCGGACAACCAGGGGGATTACCTGACGATCCTTGACAAAGGCCTGGATACCTTCGCCGGAGACATTCAGGTGTTCCACATGAAGGACTGCTTCCTGGCAGACGGACGAAAGCCAATTCAGACGCCCTTTGGAAAGGGCGGACTGGACCTGCCCGCGATCCTGGGACGGATCAAGGCCTACGATCCCAATGCCGCGCTGGTGCTGGAAGAAACCACCGGCGATGATATTGAACATGCGGTAAAAACAATAAAAAACATATGGGAGAGTGTTTGATATGAAATTTGATGTACGCTACGCCAATCACCCCGACGATTCCAGGCACTACGATACCGCCGAGCTGCGCAGGCATTACCACATTTCCAATCTGTTTGAAAAGGACTCCGTCAACCTGACCTATTCCCATCAGGACCGCATCATTGCCGGCGGCATCATGCCCGTAGACGAGGCGCTGGTGCTGGAGAGCTGCAAGGAGCTGGCCGCTCCCTACTTCCTGGCCCGCCGGGAGCTGGGTGCCATCAACATCGGCGGCGACGGCGTTATGGTTCTGGACGGCGTGGAGTATCCCGTGGACCACCGGGACGGTATCTATGTGGGCATGGGCACGAAGGAATTGATTTTTAAGTCCGTGGATAAGGAGAAACCCGCCAAGTTCTACATCAATTCCTGCCCCGCCCATCGGACCTGCCCCACCGTCCGTATTCCCATGGACAAGGCAAGATACAATCACCTGGGCGCGCAGGAGACCGTCAACGAGAGAATCCTCCGCCAATACATCCATCCCGCCGTTTGCGAGAGCTGCCAGCTGAGCATGGGCATGACCGCTCTGCTGCCCGGCAATGTGTGGAACACCATGCCCTGCCATACCCACGAGCGCCGCATGGAGGTCTATATGTACTTCGAGATCGCCCCCGATCAGTGCGTATTTCACATGATGGGCCAGGGGAATGAGACCCGCCACATTGTGATGCACAACGAGGAGGCCGTCATCTCGCCCTCCTGGTCCATCCACTCCGGCGTGGGCACTGCCAACTATACCTTCATCTGGGGCATGTGCGGCGAAAATCAGGACTTTGACGACATGGACGGCATTCCCACCGCCCAGCTTCTGTAAGGAGGCGTCCATGGATCTGTTTGATTTGGCGGGCAAGGTGGCGCTGGTCACCGGGGGCGCTCACTCCATCGGATTTGCCCTGGGCGTGGGCCTGGCCCAGGCAGGCGCGAAGGTCTGCTTCAACTGCTCCAGCGAGGAAAGCCGTCAGCGCGGCATGGAGGCCTATGCCGAGGCTGGTGTGGAGGTCCACGGCTATGTGGCGGACGTAACGGATGAGGCTGCGGTGAAGGCGCTGGTTGACAAAATTGCGGAGGATGTGGGTGTAATCGACATCCTGGTGAACAACGCCGGATGCATCAAGCGCATTCCCATGTGCGATATGAGCGTGGAGGACTTCAGCAAGGTGATTGATGTGGATCTCATTGCGCCCTTTATCTGCTCCAAGGCGGTGATTCCCGGCATGATCGCCAAGGGACACGGCAAGATCATCAATATCTGCTCCATGATGTCGGAGCTGGGCCGCGAGACGGTGTCCGCGTATGCTGCCGCCAAGGGCGGCCTGAAGATGCTGACCCGGAACATCTGCTCCGAGTTCGGCGGCGCGAACATCCAGTGCAACGGCATTGGTCCAGGTTACATTGCCACCCAGCAGACCGCACCCCTGCGGGAGCCGCAGCCGGACGGAAGCCGCCATCCCTTTGATAAATTCATCATCGGCAAGACGCCCGCCGGACGCTGGGGCACCACGGAGGACCTGGTCGGCCCCGCGATCTTCCTGGCATCCGATGCCTCCAACTTCGTCAACGGTCATGTGCTGTACGTGGACGGCGGCATCCTGGCCTACATTGGCAAGCAGCCATAAGGCAACACCGCGCAATTGTGTCTGCGAGCCGCAGCCGTCCTTTTGCCAAATTGTGCGGTGAGGCCTTTGACAAAAGCATGCTGGCCATTGAGGCCGGTGTCTACGAAGGCCCCACGGCAGTCCGACTGGAGGATGGCCGCTGGTGCCTGTTCCTGGATTATTACGGCGTGCCCGGGGAAGGGCAGGGGTATGTCCCGTTTTTGGCGGATTCCCTTGCAGGAGGGAAGTTCGTCCGTTCAGACAAGGCGTTTTCCTTCCCCTACGGCTACAAGCATGGCACGGTGATCCCCATTTCCGTTGAGGAATATGAGCGGATCAAGCATCACGACTGGCTGTGCTGGGATTGGCAGTAAAGAGGATGCTTATTGAGTGCTTTCCAAGGAGAGGATGGTATCAATGCCCTTCGACCAATATTTGAGCGAAATAGACGAAGTAATCGCTTCCGGGCGGTATAAGGACAATTGGGAATCGTTATCGAAGCACACGCCTCCTAAGTGGTATACAAGCGGCAAGCTCGGTATTTTCATTCACTGGGGCGTCTACGCGGTGCCGGCCTTCGGAAACGAGTGGTACGCCCGGAATATGTACGATCCCGGCCACCGGGAATTCCAACACCACAGGAAAACCTACGGAGACCAGAAAGTGTTCGGATACAAGGATTTCATCCCTCTTTTTAAGGGCGAAAAATTTGACCCTGCGGCGTGGATCGATCTGTTTTCCGCCGCGGGCGCGCGGTTTATTCTGCCTGTGGCGGAGCACCATGATGGCTTTGCAATGTATGACACCGCATTTAACCGCTGGAACGCCGCGAATATGGGGCCCCGGCGGGATGTGATGGGAGAGCTGAGGCAGGCGGCAGAGTCTGCGGGACTGCGGTTCTGCGCCTCCACCCACCGGGCAGAGCACTACTTTTTTATGAACATGGGCCGGACGTTTGACAGCGATGTCAACGACCCGGCTTACGAGGATTTCTATGGTCCCGCGGTTTATCTGCCGGAGTTTGGTTCGGAGCAGCTGGGCCGGACCACGGAAACGCCCTCGGCCATCGGGCCAACGGAGAGCTGGCTGACGGACTGGATGGTACGCACCTGCGAATTCATTGACCGTTATCAGCCGATGGTGCTGTATTTTGACTGGTGGATCAAAAATTACGCGTTTAAGCCCTATCTGAAAAAAATCGCGGCCTATTACTACAACCGGGCTGCCCAGTGGGGGGAGGAAGTGACGATCAACTACAAATGGGGGGCATTCCCTCCCGGTGTGGGCACCTTTGATGTGGAACGGGGCGCTTTGACCGGGATCTCGCCGGTGCCCTGGCAGACCTGCACCGCCATCGGCAAGAGGTCCTGGGGCTACACCGGGGACAATACCTTCAAATCCGCCCGACAGGTCATCTGCGATCTTATCGACATCGTCAGTAAAAACGGCATCCTGCTGCTCAACGTTGGCCCCAGGGCCGACGGCACCATCACCCGGGAAGAAACCGAAGTGCTTCTGGATATGGGCGGCTGGCTGAGAAACAACGGCGAGGGTATCTACGATACCGTGCCCTGGAGATCCTTTGGCGAAGGCTGCGTCAATGCCCAGGAGGGCTTCTTCATGGACGGCGAGGAAAAGGAATACACGGCAGAGGACTTCCGCTTTACCTACAAAAACGGCTGCGTCTATGCCTTTCAGCTGCGCCCCAATGGCCGGGATGTGACCATCCGCAGCCTTGCTCTCCGGGATTTTGCGGATCCGGGCATTGTCAATGTCAGGCTGCTGGGGTGTGAATCGGACATGGAATACACCCGGGATGGGGATGGCCTGCACATTGCCATGCCGGAAAACGCGGATACGGCGCTTCCCATCTGTTTTCGGATCGATCTTATGTAGATAATTGAGGGTAACGTATGGACAGACAGTCAAAAGAATTGGCGCTTCGCTATCAACCGTATATTTACAAGAACAAGCTGGAGCCGTTTCCCATCAGATTTGTTGGATGCACGGTTTTCACGCGGAGAATGCGCTCCGAGAGCTTTCCAAAGTGGGAGGTCGATCCCGCAAAGGAAAACGCGGAAAAGATCATTGAGTACGCCATCTATTATGACTATGATATTCAGCACATGTATGATTTGGAGCATATCTGGGTCGCGGTCAATGCAGCGGGAAATGTGACCGATTGCTGGTGCAGCTTCCACGGAATGCGCCTTCGCGCGGCGGGGGTCAGCATGTTCCGAATGGAGGGAGAGCACCCGGTCCTGTATTCCCAGCCTGGGAAGCACGCCATGCTTCCGCACCCGGAGCTGTTTGAGCTGCATCCGCAGTTTCATGTTGCCTGCACGTCGGAAGCCGGCGGCGGGATCCTTCTGCCTGAATTTCTGAACGGCGCGGTCAAAACAAACGATGCTTTGGATGCCAAGGTCGCTGCCTATATTCGCGCCCATTATTCATTTGAGCCGAGCATGGAATATGTCTTGGAGAAGCTGACGCCGGAGCAGTTCCTGAGCTGGCCGGAACTGCTCAGCGTGATCCCCCAATTGCTGACTGAGCAGGTAAGGATTATTACCGGGTAGGGAATGAAATAGCAGTGATTGGCGCACGGTGGGCTTTTGCGGCGTACAGTGCGTCCGCTGCGGCAGAGCAAAAGCAGAAGTCGGCCCCAAATACAGCAAACGGCAGTCCGCAACTACATGCGGGCTGCCGTTTTGTGGTAGCTTATCTTAATAAGAGCCGGCGGTGCACACCTTGGGGCAGGCGCAGGGGCGGCATTCAACCTTCTCGGGGGACTTCCATTTGGGCAGGCGAAGCCTCAGGGGCTTTCTGGTGCACAGCATGGGATTGCGCAGCTCGGGCGCGCCGGAGTCCTCGGCCAGAATGCGGGACAGCTGGGCGGCGTTACGGGAATAGTCAATGGGGTAGAACATAGTCAAGACTCCTCTCTTTGATTTGTGGGATTTGTTTTTGCTTACGGGAATATTATAGCTCATTTTCAGAAAATGACTAGATTCAATTTTGCTTAGAATTAGGACTAAATTGATATTTTACATATATTGGTAAGGAAATATAAGAAATATATAAGCCAATATTGAAATTTCTTTTGGACAATGTTGATATGAATTCAAGTCGATATTGATATTTGCGCAAAGGTATGATATGCTTGCTCTATCAGAAAGGAAAGGAGCGTTCATTATGATCCAGCAGCTTGATTTTGGAACGGGGACTCCCATCTGGCATGAGCTGGTAGAGGAGGTCGATCACCTGCCTGTGTACATCAGCACCCCCGGCCGGTGCGGCGGCGCGACCATGGGATGCAGCATGTTTTCGGATGAGCTGACGGTATCCGTCCATTGGCATGAGTATGCGGAGTTTATCTGGCTTCAGGGCGGACATATGACCGCCGTGGTCCAGGCTGACACCTATGAGCTGGACCCGGGAGATCTGCTGATCATCAACAGCGGCGAGCTGCACATGACCCGCATTGTCGAGCGCCGCTCCTATTGTCCCTATGTGCTGATGCAGCTGTCCGCCCAGCGCATGAGTGAGTATTTCCCCGGGCGGGAGGGCCTGCGCTTTACCACTCTGATCCGCCGGGAGGAGCTGGAGCAAACCCCGGTGCTCTCGCAGCCCCTGGCCGCCATGCAGCACCTGTTTGAGGAAAACCGGGACGGCTACCAGCTCCTGTTCCGGGCACGGCTGTTTGAATTCCTGCATGCCATGTATCAGCTCCATTCCAGCACTGCTGTCCGGCTGGCGGAGAACGCCTCCGCCCGGGACTTAAACCGCATCATGGACGTGGTGGCCTGGACGCAGCAGCACTACCGGGAGCCGCTGAGCCTGGATGACGCGGCGGAGCATCTGAGCATCTCCAAGGAGTATTTCTGCCGCATTTTCAAGAAGTATACTGGCCAGACCTACCTGGATTATCTGTGTATGCTCCGCACCACCCGCTTTTACGAGGGGCTGCAAAGCAGCGACCTGAGCATTCCATCCCTGATGGAGCAAAACGGCCTGACCAATTACAAGACGTTTCTGCGCATGTTCCATGAGCTATACGGTGCAACCCCGCAGAAGGTGCGCCAGCGGGTGCGGTGACAAGGAAAGGAAGAATACAAAAATGAAACATTTTTTGATCGTTGTGGATATGCAGAAGGACTTTGTGGACGGCGCGCTCGGCACCCAGGAGGCCAGGCAGATCGTTCCCAAAGTGGCCGATAAGATCCTGGGCTTTGACGGCCGGGTCTTTGCCACCCTGGATACCCACACCTCCGACTACCTGCAAACCGCCGAGGGCCGCAGCCTCCCCGTGCCCCACTGCATCAAGGGGACCCCCGGCTGGATGCTGAACGATGAGATCGCCGCCGCCCTGGAGCAAAAGGACACGACCAGGGTGGAGAAGCTGACCTTCGGCTCCGTCCTGCTGCCCAGGCTCCTTTACCAGGCGGCCAATGGGGAGCCATTTACAGTGGAGCTGGTGGGCCTGTGTACGGATATCTGCGTGGTGTCCAACGCGCTGATGCTGAAAGCCAATTTCCCGGAGATGGAGATCTCCGTGGACAGCGCCTGCTGCGCCGGGGTGACCCCGGAAAGCCACGCGGCGGCGCTGACGACCATGCGCTGCTGCCAGATCAAGGTGAAATAAGGAGACGAGCCATGTTTGACGCAAAAAAGGTAAAGACGCAGTGTATTGCCTGGATCCGGGCTTTCTTCCGGGAGAACGGCCCCGGCTGCAATGCCATCGTGGGCATTTCCGGGGGCAAGGACAGCTCTGTTGTGGCCGCCCTGTGCGCCGAGGCGCTGGGGAAGAACCGGGTGATCGGTGTGCTCATGCCCTGCGGCGTGCAGCAGGACATCGATATGGCCCGGCTTCTGGTGGAGCACCTGGGTATAAAGAGCTTTGAGGTCAACATCCAGGCGGCGGTGGACGCGGTGAAGGAGGCCATGCCCTTTGCGCTTTCCAACCAGTCGCGCACCAATCTGCCGCCGCGCATCCGCATGTCCGTGCTCTACGCCGTGGCGCAGAGCCACAATGGCCGGGTAGCCAATACCTGCAACCTGTCCGAGGACTGGGTGGGCTACTCCACCCGCTACGGCGACGCCGCGGGGGACTTCAGCCCCTGCTCCCACCTCACTGTGCAGGAGGTCAAGCAGCTCGGCCGGGAGCTGGGCCTGCCGGAGGTGCTGGTGGACAAGGTGCCCATCGACGGCCTGTGCGGCAAGACGGACGAGGAAAATCTGGGCTTCCGCTACGACGAGCTGGATCGCTATATCCGCACCGGCCAGATCGACGACAGCGGCAAAAAGGCAAAGATCGACCGCCTGCATAAAATGAACCAGTTCAAGCTGGAGCTGATGCCCGCCTTTCGGCCGGAGCTGTGAGCGGGGAGCGGCGCATGAATGAAAAGCCATTTTCTCTGGGCATCCTGGTGGGGCGCTTTCAGACCATCCACACCGGCCATGAGCAAATGATCCGTACGGCCCTGGCCCTGTGCGGCCGGGTGGGCATTTTTGTCGGCTCATCCCAGGAATCCGGCACGGCCAACAACCCCTTCCCCTACGCCACCCGGGAGCGGTTGCTCCGCCTGCTCTTCGGTGAGCAGATCCAGGTGTTTCCCCTGCCGGACATCGGCGTGGGCAACAATGGCACATGGGGGGAATATGTGCTGGAAAACGTGAAAAAGCAGTACGGTTCCTACCCGGATCTGCTGATCTCCGGCAAGGAGACCCGTCGGATCAACTGGTTCGATGGGGTGGGGGACGCAGACATCTCCGAGCTGTATATCCCCAAAACCATCCATATCTCCGCCTCTCAGATGCGCTCCTTTTTCCTTCAGGGCGATCGGGAGAGCTGGCAGCGCTATACCAATCCCATCCTTTGGAGCCAGTATGACACCCTGCGCGGCCTGGTGCTGCAATCCAGGGATCATGACGAAACGGCTTCCATGTAAAAAGAGGAATCAACCATGAAACTCGAACCCATTGTCCTTTCCCTGCTGGATACCGACCTGTATAAATTCAATATGGATCAGGTCATTTTCCACAAGCATACCGATCTCAACGGCGAATACCACTTCAAGTGCCGCAATCAAGGCGTCCGCTTTACCCCGGAGATGCTGGCGGAGATCAACAGCCAGATCGATTTCCTGTGCACCCTTCGCTTTACCAGGGAGGAGCTGGACTATCTGCGTTCCATCCGCTTCATCAAGAATGACTATGTGGAATTCCTGCGCCTGTGGCATCCCATCCGGGAGTATGTGACCACGGATCTGAGCGCGGACGGGGAGCTGTCCGTGATTGTCAAAGGGCCGCTGTTCTCCGCCATGCAGTTTGAAATCTATCTACTGGAAATCATCAACGAGGTCTATTTCCGCATGAACTTCGACTATGAGCATCTGCGCGCCTCGGCGGCGGAGCGCCTGAGCCAGAAGATCGAAGCATTCCAGAACGGGACCTATACCTTCCGCTTCGCTGAATTTGGCTGCCGCCGCCGGCTTTCCCGGGAGTGGGAGGACGTAGTGGTGCGCCGCCTGGCCACGCAGACGCAAAACTGCGTGGGCACCTCCAATGTGTACCTGGCGAAGAAGTACGGGCTGCGCCCCATCGGCACCTATGCCCATGAATTCGTGCAGATGTACCAGGGCATCGACTCCATCCCCCTGGCCTATACCAACCACCATGCCATGGCAGACTGGTACGACGAGTACCGGGGGGACAACGGCACGGCCCTCACCGATACCATCACCACGGATCTGTTTCTGCTGGACTTCAATCACTCCATGGTGAACAATTATTCCGGCGTGCGCCACGACAGCGGCGACCCCTACGCCTGGGGCGAAAAGATCATTGCCCACTATAAAAAGTACGGCGTGGACCCCCGCACCAAGCAGCTGCTGTTCAGCGACAGCCTGGATTTCGACCGCTCCCAGAAGCTCTATGAGTATTTCCGGGACAGAGCCAAGGTGTCCTTTGGCATCGGCACCTTCTGCTCCAACGATACCTGCGAGCACGCGCTGAACATCGTCATCAAGCTGCAATACGTCAACGGCCGCCCGGTGGCAAAGCTCTCCGATACCCCGGAAAAAGCCATGTGTGACGACGAGAATTACCTATCCTATCTGAAGCGTTCCGTGGAATTCCGCCTGGACCGGGAAAAGGATCTGGCAAACCTGAATCGATGACGGGTGCGCCTTCTTTTTGAAATGCCTTTGCTTTTATGACAGAAAGCTGATAAAATACGAAAAAGAAGACATTTCCATCGATGGAAAATAAATGACCATGCGGATGGGTGGTGAGTGGAATATGGAAAATGCGGTTCCGGCCGCGGTGACCGGCGACGGGCAGGATGCCGATGAGCTGTTTCGCAGCCTGGGCTGCGACTATATCCAGGGCTACTACTATTCCAAGCCCGTCCCGGTGGAGGAATTCGAGCGCTATATGACCAGCTACGCCGCCCGGTCGGCCCAATAAAAAAACAGCAAGCGGCTGCACGCTTTTGAGGCGTGCAGCCGCTTTGTTACATTGTGTGGGCCTTCCAGTATGCGTACAGCACCGGGGTGATGCCGGGGTAGGTCACATTCTTGGGGAGATCGTCAAAGCACTTTACCTCTGCCATTTCGCTTTCCGGCAGGGGACCAAGGGTGCGGATATTGGCGGTGAAGACCATCCCGTTTGCCTCGGTGCGGGTCTGCTCGTCCCCGGCCCAGTAGTCGCACAGGGGAGCAATGTCAAAATCCGTTGCCCCGGACTCCTCATACAGCTCCCGCTTCGCTGCCTCCAGGGGTGTTTCACCCGGCTCAATGTGGCCGCCCTGGGTCTCCCAGGTGGTGCGCTTGCGGTGGCGGCTGAACAGAAGCTTTCCCTGGAAGCGCGAGAGCACCACTACATACTTGTAGCCGGGCAGCGTCCCGACCTCATAAGTCTTGCAGGTCATTTGGTATCCTCCACAATCTCTTTTGGGGGAGTATACCACGAGAAGCCCTATTTTTCAAGCCCGTAGAAGCTGACCTTGTAGCCGCTCTCCGCCTTTATCATGTCCATGGACAGGCTGGTGCGGGAATCCTCGCCTCCCGCCCGGAAGAGCAGCGACAGAGAGCCGGTGCCCTTCTGCCGGATTTGTTCATCCAGGGTATCCAGACCGCGCAGCTCGACCATCTCGATGTCTTCGCTGCCGGTGTAAATATCCTCCCGGCTGATCTCTCCGTTGGGATCGTTCAGATATGGCTCCATGTCCGTCCAGTCCCCGCTGAAGAAGCCGTCGGCAAAGGCGATGGCCGCCCGCTCCGCCTCCGGGTTGGCGGACTCCGGCAGCAGGCAGGTGAAGCTCTGGCAGATCTGCGCAAAGGTGACGCCGTAGCCCTCGGCGGCCTCCACATAGTAGCGGGAGGTCACCTTGTAGGTGCCGCGAACCCCGGCGCTGATAAAGTGGATATCCTCCACCATCGCGTCCCACTGGATCCCGTACTGCACATGCAGGATCGTCCGATCCCAGTCCTTCGACCGCCGAACCGTGCCGACGTTCAGCCCGCGCAGTCCGGCCTGGGCCTCGTCCGCGGCCGCTGTGGGCAGCACTCCGGGCAGAAGCTCGATCTGGATCTCACACACTGGCGAATAGGAGCCGACACCCTGGAGCGGGGAGATAAAGAGGCCGCCCTCGCCGCTGGTCATGGCCAATTGCGTCTCGTCATAGCTGATCTGAAAATCCGGGTGGTTGTCCGTGCTCTGACCGACGTCGATCTGCTGGAGCAGTCCATCGGTAAAGCGATAGTACCGTTCAATCAGGCCGGAACCGGTGCTCACGGTTTCGATCAACTGCCGGGCCTCCTCGTCCACCTCCAGCGCCGCGCCGCCAAAGAGGATAAAGCCGTAGTCAAATTGCCCGGCGGCATTGTTCCATAGGAAATAGTGGTACGGCAGATTGTCAGTCGCCCGCCCCTGGGAGGGGAAGCCAATGTCGGTGTAGCCGTCGAAGTTCACGTCCCGGTAGTCCGGCTGCCCCAGGCCGTCCGCCTGGCCGAGATACAGCCCCTCATTGTAGTAGTTGGCGGCCGGATCGGGCAGAGCGCTTTCGTCGATGGTTTGCAGCAGCGCCTCGTCCCGGTAGATTTCGATTCGGTCGATGGGGGAGAAGCCCTTCGCCTCTTCGCCCAGCTGGGGGACGATTTTTAGCTGTGTGCCATCTCCCAGCTGGATCATGCTGGAGGCAGCCTCTGCCTGACGCGCCTCACGGGCCTTGGGCAGGAGCAGCAGCGTCGCGGTGATAAACAGCGCCATTGCAGCCGCTACGGCGGAAAAGTGCGCCCAGCGGGGTTTCTGCGGCCTGAGAAGCAGAACCTCCTTCTGCTCATTGCCCACATATTGAGAGCATTCCAAAATATAGCTGCTCTTCACGTCCCCCAGGGCGTCCAAGAGCTTTTCTTCCTTTTTCATAGGCTGATCCCCTCCTTCTGGAGCATTGCCTTCAGCTGTTTGCGGCTGCGCAGCAGGCTCATTTTCACGCCGCTTTCCGACAGCCCCAGGCTTCCCGCGATTTTTCGGACGCTGCAAAGATACCAGTAGCGCAGCATGAATATCTTTCGCGTCTGCTCCGGCAGGGAGCCGAGAAAGCGGTTGAGTGCCTCCGTCAGTACCCGGTTTTCGATCAGCTCTTCCTCGCTTTTTCCGCCGGGCAGGCATTCATGCAGCTCGTCCAGCGCCAGCTCGATCTGCCCGCCGCCCCGCTTCCGGGCGCGGTCATGCTTGTACCGATCCAGCGCCAGATTCCGGGTGATGGCCGCCAGCAGGGCGGAGAGCAGCGAGGGCCGCCGGGGCGGGATGCTGTCCCAGGCGCGCATGTAGGTATCGTTGACGCACTCGTCGCTGTCGCCTTCGTTTTGCAGGATGTTGTAGGCAATGGTATAGCAATATCGTCCGTATTTCTGCGCCGTCTGCGCAATGGCCTCTTCCGACCGCTGCCAGTACAGCTCAATGATCTGCCGGTCCTCCATGGCACTTCCTCTCTTTCTGATATAATAGACGACAATCCCGCCCGATCGGTCACAGAAAACTGTCCTTTATTTTACCATATTTCACTATTCCGGTCAATTTTCAAAAAGGCAAAAGAAAAGCCACCGAACGAATCTCGTTCGATGGCTTTGGCAGGGGCACAAGGACTTGAACCCTGAGCCTACGGTTTTGGAGACCGCCGCTCTACCAATTGAGCTATACCCCTATATATGAAAGGCAAGAGCCTATGTAAACTGGTGGGCCTTCAGGGACTCGAACCCGGGACTATCCGGTTATGAGCCGGAGGCTCTGACCAACTGAGCTAAAGGCCCATTGATTCGTGGTCGTCTCATCACCACGCGATTCATTATAGCATTTCAAAAAGAAGATGTCAAGCGCGATTTTACAAAAAGTGCCCTGCCAGATGCCCGCCCATTGGGACGTCTGGCAGGGAGCCTCTGTCATTCAAATTCCGCCATGTTCAGGCAGTCGCCGGAGCGGGTGAGGGGGGAGAGGATGCCGTCCCGGAGAAGGTAGGCTTCGCCGAAGAGCAGGAGCGTGTCCTCATTCTGGAAGAAGTAGCTGCCGTCCGGCAGGGCGAAGAAGGTGTTGCCCATGCTGTCGGGGTAGGTGATGTCCTCAAAGAGCCGCAGACCGTCCAGGATATCGTCCTTGCAATTTTGATAGTGAGGCAGCACATTCACTTCCGTCAGGCCCAGGCCGGGGGCAAAGCGGACAAAATCGGGGTCAATGCCCTCGCCCTCCTCCTCCGGCTGGACGTAGACCGTACCGGCCATGTTCATGGAGCCGGCGCTGATGCCCATGACGGTTCCCTGAAAGTCCCTCAGAATTTCCCGCAGACCGATTTCACGGAAAAAGTTGTTCTGCGTTGGCACATGGCCACCTGCCAGCACCAGAAAATCGCTGGAATGCACCAGCTCTGCCGTCTGCGCTGCGTTGGTTTTGTCCAGCACCTGGAAGGCGCTGAAGGGAATCTCCGCCTGCTTGAGGGCGTCCACGACATCCATGGCAAAGCAGCAGGTCAGGTCGTGCCGCTCCGGGTCAGAGGCGACGAACAGCACCCTGGGGAATGCGGGCAGAGCCTCCTTCAGGTTATCGACGAAGTGATTTTCAGGATTCAGAAAGGCCGCATTTGTCCCCCAAAGGAAGGGACTGCTGGTGATAAAAAGATTCATAAATTACCTCTCAATAAGCCGCGTAGGACAGTTTTCATATTTGAGAACTGCGCAACATTTGGCTTTACACAGTTAAATTCAAAACATACCGAGCTCCTTTCTCGGTCTTTTCATAGCTCTGAAATCCTACACTTTCAAAGCACTTTTGTGAGCCAATGTTGAAATCGTAGATCTCGCCAACATACAGCTTGTCATATCCCATTGCTCTGCCATGCGCAACAAGGGCAGATACAACTTTTTTCCCAATACCTTTTCCTCGGTATTCACGTTCACCGATGACAATAGGCATATCTTTTTGCCAAAAGGCAACATCACCGATGGGTTTCCATTTGCTGTCCTCGTTGACCTCAATGAAATACAGCTCGCCTTTGTCATTAAGATAGTGATACATATTTGTCAAAGTTTCGTAGGAATATGGTTCAGCCTTCCCATCAACAAGAAGAACCGTTTCTGGGTCCTGATACCACTCAAAAGCAAAATCGTAATTTCCGTCAAAACGGCGGAGGCGGAGACCTTCTTCAATCATAAGCGTATTGCTTATATAGCTGATAAAATCCTTCTCAATCAGCTCATAATCGACGGAAGATTGAAGCTGACCGAGTTGATCCTTCCAGGAGTCAATGTTGGTTCGCACCTTGCGGAATCCAAGAGATTCGTAAACGTGCTGCGCTCTTGCATTCGTCAAGTTGGTATCGAGGACGATTTTAGAATAGCCATTTTTGAACAGCCAACCAATCAGCATACTTAGCACCTTTCTGCCGATGCCACGGTTCTGATAATCGGTTTCGCAGATTTTAATACCGATTTCTGCAATACCGTCGGCGATACTGCGGTAAATACATTCGCCGAACAAACGGCCGCTTTCCTCAATGACCATACGGCCGTTACCAAGTCCTTTTATAACTTCTCCTTCGGTTGTTCCCAAGCCGTTGGGAAAACCTGCGTGTGCCATCACAGCCCCGTCATTCCACCAAGCGGCAAGCTGCTTGGCATCTGCGGCCTCGGCTTGACGGATGGTTAGGTTCCCATATTGTATTTTCATTCGGGTACCTCAAATCGTAATAATTGTCTCCTTTTGCTGCCGTTCTTACGGGTAAAAAGAATCGTGTGGAAGCTTGTAATCTGGAAAGTATTCCTCCACAAAATCCACATGCTCCACCTGAAAGCTTTTCCCGTTCAGGTATTCCAGGCTCCCTGCGTCGGTGGTAAAATCAAAGGTCAGGCGATAGGAATAAAGCGCCTGGTAATTGCGGTCAAAGCGCTTGTCCAGTTTGCCGTACTTGCCGTCGCCCAGCAGCGGGTGGCCGGCGTGGGCGAACTGGGCGCGGATCTGGTGGGTGCGGCCGGTGATCAGCTTGCATTCCACCAGCGTCAGACCGTTGGCGGAAGCCAGGGTGCGGTAATCCGTCTGGCAGCTCTTGGAGCCGGGCTGGGGAGTATCGGTGACGAACACCCGGTTTTTCTTGGCGTCCTTGAAAAGATATCCCTTCAGGCTGCCGTCCTGGGGCTTGGGGGAGCCCTCTACAATGGCAAGGTACCGCTTGTCCATCTCCCGATCCTTGATCTTCTGGTTCATTACCCGCAGGGCCTCCGCCGTCTTGGCGGCAATGACGATGCCGCCGGTGTTGCGGTCGATGCGGTTGCACAGGGCGGGGGTGAAGCTGTTCTCCCCACGGGGACTCCACTCCCGCTTCTGGTAGAGATAGGCCTGGATGTGGTCGATCAACGTCCGGCCATATTCTGCCCCGTCGTGAGGGTGCACCGCCAGCCCCGGACGCTTGTCAACCAGCAGAATCTGGTCGTCCTCATATACGATGCTCAGCTTTGGCGCGGCCACAGTGAGGTAGGCGTTGTCCTCCCGGGGCTTGTCGAAGAACTCATCGTTGATGTATAGCTGGAGCACGTCCCCGCTTTGCAGCCGGGTATCCCGCTCCGCCCGTCCGCCGTTGCGCTTGATGCGCTTGATGCGGATGTATTTCTGCGCCAGGGAGGCGGGGAGCAGGGGGACGGCCTTTGCCAGGAACCGATCCAGCCGCTGCCCGGCATCGTTGACGCCAATGGTCAGCTCTTTCATTTAACCTTTACCCGCGTTTATTTCAAAGTGGCGATCCACCTGGTCGGTGAATTCCTGGGCGGCGTTGTAGCCCAGCTTGCGCTGACGGTTGTTCATGGCGGCCACCTCCAGGATCACCGCCAGATTTCGTCCTGCGGTGACGGGGATGGTGTTCATGGGCACCTTGACTCCCAGAATTTCCATGTACTGATCGTCCAGCCCCAGCCGGTCATATACCTCCTGGGTGTTCCAGGGGACAATGTTCACCACCAGATTGATCTCGTTCTCCGTGCGCACGGCGCCCATGCCGAAAAGCTTTGCCACGTTGATGATGCCGATGCCCCGCAACTCAATGTAATTGCGGATCAGCTCCGGCGCGGTGCCGATCAGCGAAGATTCGGAGACCTTGCGGATCTCCACCGCGTCGTCGGCGATCAGCCGGTGGCCGCGCTTGAGCAGCTCCAGGGCCGTCTCGCTTTTGCCCACGCCGCTGTCGCCCATCAGCAGCAGCCCCTCGCCGTAGACCTCCACCAGGACACCGTGACGGGTGATCCGGGGAGCCAGCTCCGAGCGCAGGAATGCGATGATGCTGGAGGCCAGGGCGGCCGTGGTCTCCGGGGAGCGCAGCAGAGTGATGCTGTGCTTTTTCGCCATCGCTAGCACCTGCTTATCCACCGGGAAATTCCGGGCGATGAGCAGCGCGGGAGGCTTATAGGAAAAGAATTTATCAAATATCGCGGCCCGCTCCTGGGGCGTTTTTTTCTGAATAAAGCTGAATTCCACATTGCCCAGAATTTGCAGCCGCATCGGCTCAAAGTGCTCAAAGTAGCCGGTCAGCTGTAAGCCGGGCCGCGCCACGTCCTCCACCGTCAGCCGGATGGACTCATAGTCCGCCGAGGCATAGGCTACCTCCAGCTTGAATTCCTCGACCAGCGCGGTAAGGGGAATGCTGTAAGTCTCGCTCATGGGCGCTCCCTCCTTTGAACCTACATCATATCTTTCATTATACCAGCCTTGGGTGGAATATCAACATCTTTTTCAAATTCAAAAAAATTGCAAAAAAATGCTTGCATTTTTGGGAAAAGTCTGCTATCATATACAAGCGCTCTAATGGGCGCGCTTATAAAGTAATCATTCGGATGGGAGGTGCAATGAATGGCGAAGTGTGATTTTTGTGGCAAGGGCGTTACCTTTGGTATTAAGGTCTCCCACTCCCACAGACGTTCCAATCGCGAGTGGAAGCCCAATGTGAAGCGTGTCAAGGCAGTCGTGAATGGGACTCCCTGCCATGTGTACGCTTGTACCAGATGCCTCCGTTCCAATAAGGTTGAGCGGGCCGTCTGATTTTCGCTGGCATATAAAATACGCTGCTGTTTCTTTTCAGCAGCGTTTTTTATTTTGCCCCTTGTGCCTGCCTGAGGCGCGGTCCATTCAACGTACAAAGGCGAATCCGTACAATATCCTGTTTGAGATTGTACGAATTCGCCTTGGTTTTATCTTATTGGTATTCTGTGTACCGCGCCTGACCCCTCCGGCGCTATTGCGCCGCCTCAGCTTTGCATTAAGCAGCTGTACGCCGTCGAGGACGGCTACACCTGCTAAACCTTTCAGGGGAGGTTGAACTCGGCTCCCCGATGGGGGAGCTGTCGAGCGTCAGCGAGACTGAGGGGGTGTGGTTCGTTGAATGGCAACAGCTCAAAAATACCAACGGCACCCCCTTTGCCGCTTCGCGGCACGAAACAGAGGTATGATTGCCACCGGCAATCATTACTATCTTGATTCGCTGCGCGGAGCACCACCCCCAAAGGGGGCAGCGAGGGGGATGCGCTTACTTCAAAATGCTGCTTGTATCCCAGCCGTTGAGGGTGAGGGTGGCGGTTGCGCCGGTGTGGGTGAGGGCGTAGGTGCCGGAGCCGGTGAGGGCTGACAGGTCGAAGGTGGAGGTTGCGCCGTTCGTGACGAAGGTGATGGCGGTGACGCCGCGCTGGCGGAGGATGCTCAGGGCATTCAGCCCGCCGGTGAGGGTGGCCTCGTCCCGGTCAGCCGTGATGGTCAGGGTGCCGCCCTCCAGGCGCTCCTGGCTGGGGATCTCCCGGCCCTCCGCGTCCACCACCCGGTACAGGGGAATTCTGGTTCCCGGCTCGGAGACGGTGTCCGACGCGCCGCAGCCGCGGTCGCACTTGGCGGTCTGGGTGCCGTCGGCTTCGTAGGTGGCGTCGTTGTTGGAAACGTAGTTATCGAACTTGTGCGCCAGCTTGGAGCCAACGTCGGGCTGGGTGTCCTCCGCCCCACAGCCATAGGCGCATTTTGCAGTCTTAGTGCCGTCTGCCGTGCAGGTGGCGTCGCCGTTGGAAATATAGTTCGTAAAGCTGTGCTTGCTGGGGTCACGGGTGCCCTCGTCGGCGACCGTAACAAAATAGCCGCACCCGGCGTGTATACAATAGGCCGTCTTGGTGCCGTCTTTCATGCAGGTGGCGTCATTGTTGGAGGCATAGTCTCCCAGCTTGTGACCCAGGGCGGTACCTAGTAGTTCTGTGGTAATCTCTGCATTGCAGCCGCACAGATAGGTGACAGTGGCATTCTCGGTACAGGTTGCCGCAGTGCTGGATTTCAAGGTAACGCTTGTGTGGGTATGAGTGTCGCTGCCATCCTTGTGAAGCAGCTTTTCGGGAGCAGAGGTTTCCTTATTCGCAATGGAATTGTAGTAGGCAATGGAACCGGTGGTCAGATTCGCGGTGTTGGGGGTGCCGCTGATAGCCGTTGTGCTCCCGCCATCGAAACGCTCACCGCCGGACGCTTTCACCTGAGCATCTCCCGAAATGGTAATGTTATAGCCGCTGCCGCCGCTGCTAGCGCCAATACCCGCAGCCCATGCTCCGCCTTCAGCTTCCACATTGCCGCCGCTGATGGTAATGTCAAAGCCATCCGAGCCAAGGCCGCCGCCGATGCCAGCAGCACCCTCGCCGCCCCGTGCAATTACATTGCCATCCGTAATGGTAATATCGTAGCCCTTCTCACTATAGCCGTAGCCTCTTCCGCCGCCAATGCCCGCACCGCCATTGCCGCCTATTGCCTCTACATCGCCGCCGCTAATGGTAATATCGGAACCGGCTCCGAACGCACCGCCGCCAATACCGGCACCGCCGTTCTTGCCATAGGAAGTCTCGCCTCCCACCGCTTTCACATTGCCGTCCTTAATGGTGATATTGGAGCCATCGCCGCTCTCCCCACCACCGATGCCAGCAGCTTGCTCCCCGCCGAACGCTTCTATGTCTCCGCCGGTAATGGTAATATCAGAGGCATCTCTGGCACTTGTGCCGCCACCGATACCAGCGCCGTATTTGCCACCGACAGCTTCCAGTGCGCCGTCTGCATCGGCATCCGCAATGGTCAGGTTTCCATCGTTATTCTTCTCTACACCAGCGTGATAATCTCCGCTTTTGGCGGTATTGTCCCCATCCAGTTCGATGGTCACGTTGCCGTCTCCCCCTGTGGAAATAGCGGCCTTGCCCTCGCTGCTCACATCGATATTCACATCCGAGATGGTGACCTCGGCGGTCTGATCCTTCTCCGCCTTGATGGTGATGGTATTCGTGGTAGAAGAGGTATCGCTGTCCGTCTGCTTGATGACGGTTTCGGTGGTCTGCTTTTCATTCGAAATGCCGTTCGTCTCCTGGGAGACGTATTGGCCGTCCTCCTTGGCTTCTACGGTGATGCTGCCATTGACCAGGTCGTATTCCTCCGCCAGGGTCGCCAGCGGGACCGTCAGGGTCAGCACCAGTGCCATTGCCAGAGCCAGAAGCTTCTTCATCATATCCTTATCCTCCTTCACATCCGCCCCCACAGGGACGCCGCACTTCGTTGATTACGTTAATGGGGAAATAATAGCTGTACTAATAATACACCGCCCAGATGAAAAATGCAAGCATTATTTTGATTTTTCAGATTGTTTTTGACGTGATGTTAAACGGAATGCAGTCCCCTACGATCACGACGGGGTGCGGTCCATTCAACGTACAAAGGCGAATTCGTACAATCTGAAACGGAGATCGTACGAATTCGCCTTTTTTTCATATTATGTCCAGCCCGCGTCCTCGGATTCGGCTTTGCGCTGGCGGGTGAGCAGCGCGGCCACGGCTTGCCGGGCGTCAACATTTTCATACAGCACCTGATAGGCGGCGTGGATAATGGGCATGTCCACCCGCTGCTTCTGGCACAGCTCCCAGGCGGACTTTGCCGCATAGTAGCCCTCTACCACGGCCCCAACCTGCTCCATGGCCTGCTGGGGGCTGTATCCCCGGCCAATCAGGTTTCCCGCCCGGTTGTTGCGGGAGTGGACGGAGGTGCAGGTGACGATCAGGTCGCCGATGCCGGACAGTCCGGCCAGCGTGTCCTTCTGCGCGCCCAGGGATACCCCCAGCCGCGCCATTTCGGTCAGACCCCGGGTCATCAGCATGGCCCGGGCATTGTCGCCGAAGCCCAGCCCCGCGGCCACACCGGCGCACAGGGCGATCACGTTTTTCAGCGCGCCGCCCAGCTCCGCGCCCACGATATCCGGGCTGGTATAGACACGGAATACCGGGCACATGAACACAGTCTGGATAAACTCTGCGGTCTTCTGTGTCCTAGCACCGGCCACACAGGTTGTCGGAAGTCCGCGGCTTACCTCCTCCGCATGGCT
>ERZ857629.632-NODE-632-length-45828-cov-18.265681_pt1 | contig 45828 bp, 41 predicted proteins | sample MGYA00519700_ERZ857629 | MGnify/ENA primary metagenome ERZ857629 (study PRJEB31778, sample SAMEA3449351) | human gut metagenome | biome: human gut; feature: human-associated habitat; material: faeces | place: United Kingdom | collected 2010/2012 ... | reverse complement strand
GGTTCTTTATAAGTATCTCCTACTTTCAAATAGATAGTAGTGCTTCCTTTTAAATACATAATCGTAGCTCCGGTAGGTTTTTCAAGGACATTAATGATTCTTTTTACTTCGGTATTGTTTAGAGTATAGATTATTTCATATGTTCCGATAGTAGATATGTCTATCATATTATTAACTACGACTTTTTCCGTTAAGTCATTTCCCTTACTATCACGAGCCGTATAACCAGGTTCAATATAAGCATCTCCCTCGTAAATAGTTATTTCTCTATTACCAGATAAATCTATATAATAACTTATCTTCTTTCTTCCTATAAGTATAAAGATAAGTCCTAATATTAATAAAATACATCCCAATCCAATAAAGATATATTTCTTATACTTATCAAAATTAAACTTTTCTTCCTTATTAAATTCCTTATCAATATTAGTACCATTAACATTCGTATTAAAATACATAATACCACTTCCATATCTTATAAAAATTATACTATAAGATAAACTCTTTTACAAGAAAAAAGACACTATAACAGAATAAAATCACAAATTAACATTTAATGGAGAGAACGAAAAATTCTCTCTATTTCATTTTCAAAATTCATACCTAGAATTTGCCTTACGCTGTTTGCACTAAGTTTATATTCATCTTTAATTCTTTTTATTATTCCTAAGCAGAATTTTCTAATAATATTTAAATTCAATTAATTCTTTTGATACTTTTGCCATTATAACCACCAACTATATAATACCAAAAAGATGGTAAAATTTCCATACCATCTTCTTATTTGTTAATTTGTAATTTTATCCCAACACTATAACTAGTGTCTATTATCCATTAATTTGCTTCATAACTTCATCAGCAAAGTTTTCAACTCTATGTTCCATACCTTCGCCAACTTCATATCTTACAAACTTAATAATTTTACTATCTTTAGATTCAACATACTTAGATACTTTCATCTTATTCTCTTTAATAAATCCTTGATCTACTAAACAAACTTCTTCATAATACTTGTTAATTCTTCCATTAACAACCATCTCAATTTTACTTGCATCCATTCCTTCATTTTCAGCTTGTTCTTTTAAGATAGTTTTTTCTTTCTCAAGTACCTCTGCTGGAACTTCTGTTCTATCCAAATACAATGGTCTCATTGCAGCTATTTGCATAGCTATATCCTTAGCAAGTTCATTATCCTTAGACAATACTACTAAAGAGACAATCTTTCCTCCCATATGTGAATAAGTTCCAAATACCTGATCATTATCCTTCTCTAATACTTCAAATCTTCTAAAAGATAATTTTTCTCCAATTGTAGCTGTTTTATCAACTACTAACTCTTCAATAGTCTTACCTTCATAAGTTAACTTATTAGCTTCATCAACACTTTTAACATCTCCTGCTTTAAGTATTGTATCAGCAATAATATTAACAAGATTCTTAAATTCTTCATTCTTAGCAACAAAGTCAGTTTCTGAATTAACTTCAACAATAACTGCTTTATTACCATCAACTTTAGCAACTGCTAAACCTTCAGCTGCAATTCTTGATGCCTTCTTAGCTGCCTTTGAAATACCTTTCTCTCTTAACCAAGTAACAGCATCATCCATATTACCATTAGAAGCCTCTAAAGCCTTTTTACAATCTAACATTCCAGCTCCTGTAGCTTCTCTTAGTTCCTTAACCATACTTGCACTAATCATACTTTAATCTCCTTTTTTCTTAATTACTTTAAAGCTTCGATTAATTCTTCTTTTTTCATTTTAGAATAACCCTTAATTTCTTTCTTCTTAGCAAGTTCTCTAAGTTCATTAACTGTAAGAATAGTTAAATCAATTTTAGTTGCTGGAGCAACTTCAGGCTTTTCTTCTTTAACTTCTTCCTTTACTTCCTTTTCATAAGAAATCTTTTCAGGCTTTTTTTCTTCTTTTTTAACAGACTTATCGTGATTTCTAACTTGTTTCTTACTTTCATCTTCAGTTAAATAATCAACAACTTCTAAATTTAAAGCTTCAGCAGCTGCATTATTAAGTGCACCAAGTACAACCTTAATAGACTTAACTGCATCATCATTACCAGGAATAACATAATCAATATTATCAGGATCACAATTAGTATCTATTAATCCAAATACTGGAATCCCTAAAATATTAGCTTCTCTTATTGCATTATATTCTTTAGTAGAATCAACAATAACAACTGCTTGTGGTAATTTATCCATTTCTCTAATACCACATAAATTCTTATTTAATTTTTCATATTCCTTCTTAAGTGAAGCAACTTCTTTCTTAGGTAACTTTTCAAAAGTACCATCTGCTTCCATCTTTTCAATCTTCTCTAGATAATATACTCTATTTCTAATAGTCTTAAAGTTAGTTAAAGTTCCTCCTAACCATCTCTCAGTCATATAGTACATTCCCGTTCTAGCAGCCTCTTCTCTACATACTTCTGCTGCTTGTTTTTTAGTACCTACGAATAATATTTTTCCACCATCAGCTACAATTTTCTTCATTGCATTATAAGCTTCTTCTAATTTTTCACTAGTTTTTTGTAGATCCATAATATAAATATCATCTCTAGTAGAAAAAATATACTCTTTCATTTTAGGATTCCATCTCTTAGTCTGATGTCCGAAATGAACTCCTGCTTCTAATAAGTAACTCATCGCTACTACTGCCATTTTTAACACTCTCCTTTTGTTTAATCTTCCAAGCATCTCTTCTTTAGATATCACCTTCTGGCACTAGACATCCAAATCAATACTTGTGCTATTTCCCATTTAAGGGATATTCCTGAAAAGCCATACCTATAGTATCATATTTTCAAAACTATTTCAACTATTTTTCTAACTTTCCCCCTTAATAATATGTAAATCTATCTAAAAATTTAAGTTAATCTTTAAATTTTTTCCTATAGTTTGATACCAGATACAAGGTTAAACGCCCCCCAAGCGGGCCAAAGACGAGATTACCATAGCCGACGCCCCTACACTAACGACAATAAAACCATAATAAACACCCAAAGAACGAGCGGAAACTAACCATTTAGTATTAGCCCCATACATTCATGAGGTTGGTACTGCACCATCTGATGTATCGCATTTGTCCCCGCCATTAAAGAATACATCATCTACCCCATTCGCATACGTGTAAAAGTAATCTAATAGATAGCCAGACTACATACCAATTCCAATTTGTTGGCCTATTCGTATACAACTTTGTCCCCCTTTCATATGTCACTTCATCTATTTGAGTTAATGCCCTATCATTTAAAATCCACGTACACTAGCACTCTCCAGTTTAAATATGCCAGCATTTCCCTCACCAATGCCATAAAATCACAAATTCATTTATCCCCCCAAAACATACTTTTATCTTGTCACTAAAGGCATATTTTTCATTATTATCCTATAAAATGACTATCTTAATAATATTTTATTATTAAACTTAAACATAAAAAAATGAACTTTTATTTATCTAAAGTTCATTTTTTATTCCATTCATTTACTATAAATATTTATTACCAAGTTCTAATTTCAGATAACTCTCCAGTTTTACCATTTACCACTAATGTATAAGTTGTTCCCTTGCATCTAGCTAAAAAAGTATATTTTAATATATCTCCCTTTAAGCTTAAATATGTTTGAACAAGATCACATTCACTTTCTACAAGTTTAAAATAATCTATTCCCTTTTGCCTTGCTTCTGCTTCACTAATTTTAGGCTTTTCAATTTCAACTACCTTCTTATCAATAATATTCCCAGCTACTGAATCTATATAAAAATAGTATTTATTATTATTATCAGATAACCACACTTCATATGAGAAACAATATGAACTTCTCTTATCATCATATGGTCTTGTTCCACTATTAACAATATTTATAGATGCCGAACTTTTAGCTATCTCTGTAGCTTTATTCATTCCTATATCTAAAGTATAATTATATACCACATTATAAGGAAGATTCTTTCTAAAAGTACACCAAACTCCACTAGTATCTTTAGGATCACTAGGAGCCTTTACCGTAGAATTACCGCTACTATTACCGGTATTTCCACCATTATTATTTCTATTTCCACTACTAGAATTTTTCTTATCTTCTTCTTTCTCTTTAACTACCTTTACAATTTCATTAATACTCTTATCTACTAAATCTTCTATTTTTAAATCAGGATTACTCTTTATTACTTCTTCTAAATATGTTGCTTTACTTTCTGTTATTTGATATTTCTGAGCCAATTCTTTAGAACTATCTGTTATTTCTGGGACAATTATTTCATATTTAACTTTCTTCAAAGTTAATTCTTCACTAAATAACTCTTTAATCATTTCATTTTTTATAATACCTGTTGTATTTAAAAGAATAGTCGTATCCCCTTTTAAATATCCTTTATCATATAATTTAGTAGTAATCTCTTTAATTGCATTCTTAATATTTATTCCTTTATAACTATCATTAACTAAATCTTTTGCATCTTCATTTAAAGCTGTAACTTTTATAACCTCATTATCTTTATTTAATTCAATCTTAATACTTGGATTTATATCAAGAATAACTGTTGATACAACTTCTTCTTTCTCTTTCGGAGTCTCTACTATATTATTATTATTTTTATTATTATTAATTATTAAATAAACACCTACACTCCCTAACAATAAAACCATTACAACCCCTATAATTATAACTATCTTTTTTTTCACTCAACTACTCCATTCTACAATACTATTACTGTACTATACAAGTATATCATAAATTACTATCAAATTCAATCTATAAGTATTATTCTTTATAACACTCATACCTTCTTATATTCTCTTTCTTACCAACTATCTCTATATATCATAAAAAGAACTACTTATAATAACTATTTAAGTAGTTCCTATTACTATTTTCCTTTTTCTAATATTACAATACTCTTATTACTAAAATCTATTCTCTTAACAACTTCATTTAATTCCTCTATATTAAGAGAATTAATTATTGAAATCATTTCATTTTCTATCTTTCCATCAAAAATAATATTATCTATAATCATTTCATTAATCATTTCAATATTTTCATAACTAAAAATCTCATTACTAATTAATACTCTCTTCTTTCTCTCAAGTTCTTCTTCATTAAATTTAATATTTTTTAGTTCTTTATCTATTCTTTTAATAAGTTCTTCATACTTATCTCCAGTATTAATTAATGATACAATAAAATGTGTATCTATATTTAATACGTTATAATATAACGTATTAGTAATAATTCCATCTTCTTTTGCTGCTTCATCAAACGAAGAAGTATCTCCAAACAATAAATTAAAAATAATATAAATATATATACTTAATTTTCTTACATCCATATATTCCTTATCTATTGGAATCTTTATCGTATAAGCAACTTTAGGAATATTCGTATTACACTTAACTACTTCATACTCTTTTACTACTTCTAATGGTTCCTTTTTCTGTCCCTTATTCGTATTATTATCAATATCTCTAATACTACTACTATCAAATTTCTTTTCTTGTTGATTCTTCTTAATTACATCCATTACCCTATCTTTATCAAAATTACCTGTAACTACTAAAAACATATTCGAAGGATTATAAAACTTATTATAACAATCCATTAACATTTCTCTAGTAATACTTTTAACTTCTTTTTTAGTACCAATAATACTCTCTTTAAAAGGATTATACTTTATTGCATTAGTCCTAATCTTCTCATAAAGTAAATCACTTGGTCTATCATTACACATATTAATCTCTTGAATAATAATCCCTTTTTCAGACTCCACATTCTCATCAGTTAAATATATATCTTGAACAAAGTCTAATAAATAATTAATATTCTCCTCTATCTTATCTACCGAAGAAAATAAATAAGTCGTATTCTTAAAAGTCGTATAAGCATTACACATTGCTCCACTCTTCGCATAAAATTCTTCTGGTTGTAATCCTTCTTTCTGTACAAATACCTTATGTTCTAAGAAATGTGCAATCCCATTCGGATATTTAACATTCTTATCATTACCATCCTTATTAACTAAAAACTCATTATAAACAGATCCATATTTTGTAGTAAAAGTAACATAATTATTATGAATATTTGGATTAACATACAAATAAACCATTAATCCATTATCTAACTTTTCACTATATATCTCTTCATTTATCTTCTCAATTACTATCTTTTTCATCTGTTGCCTCCAATATAAATACCGTATGTAACTTTATCTTCTTACTAACATTAATAATATCTTCTCTTTTAACTTTACTAACTTCTTTAATTCTTTCCTCTATACTTTTAGAATTAACTAATTCCATTGCATAATAATTATTAATAATTCCCATTGGACTATCTAAACTAGCTTTAATTCCTGCTACCATTGTCCTTTTTGCATCTTCAAACTTATCATTATCAAAAATCCCTTTAGCAATATTCCTTAATGTTTTAACAATAATCTTTCTAACCTTATCTTCAGTTCCTTTCTCAATCCCTGAATAAATCATCATCAAATTATCATAAGACTTAACAATTGCATTTACATAGTAGGCATAAGAATTTTTCTCTCTAACTGAATCAAATAATATTGAATTAGCACTCCCTCCAAGCATTTCTCCATATACCGGTAAAACATATTTTCTCTCATAATCCGTAAGTCCATTAATACTACAAAGCATCGTTAACTGTGTTTGATTAACTTTATCATATTCTCTTATTTCTTTAACTTTTCTAACTTGTTTAAGTTCTGGAGCCAAAATTTCACACTTATCCTTATGAAAAGTAGTTATCTTAAAATATTCCTTAAATATCTTCTTAATATCCGAAGAAAATACATCTCCTACCACATAAACATCTACAATATCATCACGAATTAAACTATCATAATACTTCTTAATATCTTCAACACTAATTTTATTAAGCGTATCTATATCACCATAACTATTATAAGCATAAGGCATATCTCCCGTATCTTCTAACAACTTAAATAACGAATATTTAATTTTATTATCCTTAAGTTGTAAAATACTCTTCTCTATCTTCTTCTTACACTTAATAACATCATTATCTAATCTCGGATTAAATATAATATCTAATAAAAACCTAATAGACTCCTCATTCATTCCTTCTTCTGTATACTTTTCGTTCAAAAATCTCGTTTTAAAAGTCAATATCGTATCATTACCAATTCTATAATTAGCAGCTATTAACTTCAAATCATATAACTTCTCTGTCTCAATAATTAAACTTTTCTCAGTCGGATAATTATAAGAAGAATTAATCATTAAATCCTTAAGTAAATTTCTAATTGTAATTTCTTCCTTAAGTATCTTTCTTCTAAAAGCAATTCCAACTGTTATTGTTTTAAATTTCTTAGTCTTAATTATATGTAACTTATAAGCATTCATATCATAACAATTATAATCCATAAATACTCCTTTCTCTCTTATTATTAACAATAACTAAAGTTTTAAACAACTTTCTAATGCTAATAATATCATTTCATTAAGTTCCTTCTCTCTTTCTAAACTACTAAGCTTATCTTTAGAAAAAAACAAATCAGACACTGTTAATAAAGCCGTTGCTCTTTTACCTAATTTCTTTGCATTACTAAAAAGAGCAAAAGTCTCCATCTCTATTCCTAACACACCCTTATCCTTACATCTCTTCTCATAATCATAATCCATCTCATAAAAAGCATCCCCACAATAAATCTTCCCTTTAATTATTTTTTTATTTAACTGAGCAGAACTACTAACAATAATATTATTTAAACTATTATCACTACTTATTATCTTATCCTTATATCCCCCCATCGCATAAGCATAATCACTATCACTATAACTATCAGTAACCAATATAACATCCTTAAGTTTTAACTTCTTATCATATCCCCCACAAGAACCAATCCTTATAATATCAGAAACATCATATTCCTTAAATAATTCATAAGAATATATCCCCATACTAGGACAACCCATTCCTGAAGGAAAAACTGTTACTAATTTATCTTTATAATAACCCGTATAAGCATTCATTCCTCTAACACTATTAACAAGTCTATAATCCTTTAAATATTTCTTAGCTATATACTCACTTCTTTTAGGATCTCCAGGCATTAATACTACCTTAGCAATATCCTCACGTCTACTCTCTATATGTACTGTTGACATCTTCTCACTCCATTTCTCTATTAAAATAAATATTCATTAATAATTTTTCATATCATCCTAATCCAATTGTATCAAAATATTTCCAACTTGTCTATTTTTTACCATTGCTTTACAACTTTTTATCATCTAAAAAACTATAATAATTATTATTCCCAATTATTATATGATCCACTATTTTTATTCCGTGAATGATTCCTAATTCTTGTAATTTCTTCGTAACTAGTATATCTTCTTTACTAGGTGTAGCATCTCCCGAAGGATGATTATGAATACATATTATACCATTAGCAGAAACTAAATAAGCCTCTTTAAAAATTTCTCTCGGATGTATTACTGAATTATTAATAGTACCTATAAATAAACACTTCTTAGCAATAAATTTCATCTTCGTATCAACATATATACAATAAAAATACTCTTGTTTCTTATCAATAAAATAACTATTAAAATAATCATACACTACAATTGCCCTATTAAGCTTTATTCCCTCTAAAGACTCCTTTTCCATATAAATTCTTCGTCCAAGCTCTAAAACAGCCTTAATTTCAATAGCCTTAGCCTTTCCTATTCCCTTAATCTCCATTAAACTATTAATTCCTATATCCTTAAGTTTCTTAATATCTCCTACCTTTTCCAACAAAAGCAAAGAAACTTCCTTAACACTCATATTCTTAGTACCAGTCCTAATAATTATTGAAAGCAATTCCTCCAAAGATAAATTCTCACTCCCATAATTATATAATCTTTCTCTAGGCTTCTCATTATCAGGAATATTTTTAAAATTAATCATACATCCCCCCAATAGTATTATTCCCAATAATTATTAAATTTACTTTTTATTTCCATAAAAAAACAAGATAGTTTCCTATCTTGAATTTTCTTACTATCAAGGATTACTCTAATACAGCAGTTACACCTTTTACATCGCCACTAGCTGTACTGAAATTGAAGTATCCACTAAATTCTTTACCTTGGTCAGCATCTTGAGCATCATCAGTTTCATCAATCCATACTAGAATAGTGAAAGTTGTATCACCGTTTCCCGCTAAAACTTGATCTAACTTATTAGTTAAATCCATTGTTGTATTTTCAGCAGCAACTTTTGTTTTACCAAATAATAACTCGCCATTTTGAGCAGAATCAATAGCTTTTTCATTTGCAGTAGCAACATTCCAACCAGCAGTTGAAGCATTTACATTTGCAATAGTACCTTTAAAAATAGCCATATATAAATTTGTAAAAGTATTTTTAGTTGGCATAAATGTTGTGAATATTTTTTGACTAGAAGCAGATGGGTTTGCTAAAGTAACTGTAAATACGCTACAAATTTCGTTACCTCTTTTATCGTGGCAATCACCAGCACCAGTAGTAGTTTCAGCAACACCAACGAATCCACCTTTAGCAAATTTTTCATTTTCTACATCTAGTGGAATCATTTTTGTACTATTTTTCTTATCACCAGCTGTAGCTGTTAAACTAACTGTACCACCAGTAGCAGTAACTGGAGTAGCACTAGTATTAGCAGTAGCTGTGAAGTATGCAAATGTAGCACCTATAATAGCTACAACTAATGTTGCAACACCAATAACTCCATAAAATATTCCTCTTCCATTTTTGTTTTCCATTTTTCTTATCCTCCTTACTATTACAATGATACCAAAAAAATTGTTAAATTGCAATAGATTTATTATCTTTTTTTTAATTTTTTTTATATTAATTTAAGTGTAATATTTAACCCGACATTAACTGATATAATTCTCAGAAACTATTGGTACAGATTCCTCTTCCTTACTAGATAATCCCATCGTAGGCAATATAATATTATCATTTTCTTTAACCACATTATCTATCTTAGATAACATATTATTCGGCTTAACAGTTCCAATATTACTTATCTTTGGCATATTACTCTTATTATCATCTATTAGGTTATTATTATTTATCTCATACATATTATCATCTAAGAAAGGATCAGTTTCTTTGAATAAATCTACCGTCTCCTCTTGAGAAGGCTCTTCAATAAAGATCTCCGTAGGAATAGATACATCCTTACTATCAGGAATATTTATCTTAACTTCATTAGTCTCAATCGTATCTTTAAAATCCTTATCCTCTACATCCTTTGTATCTAATTTAATATCTAATACCCCTTCTCCCGAAGAAGAATTATCTATAAATATACTCTCTTTCTCTTTATCTAACTTCTTAGCATCTTCCTGAATCTTTCTTTCTTGTTCAAGTAACCTTTCCTGTCTTTTTCTCTCTTCAAGTTCCTTCTCAGCTTCCTTAATCTTATCTTTTTTACCATTAAATTTCTTTGGTTCTAAAACAATAACAACCTTCTTCATAACCAATTTAGCTGTATCACTAGCAGTCTTTACATTCATCTTTATTGGTTCACTAATTCTTACTACCACATTACTAGGTTTTAAACTACCATCAGCATTTCTAGTAATAACCTCTTCATAAACCTTTTCTTCCTTAGGTAATTCAATTTTCTCTATTTCAGGAGACTTAACAGCAAATTCCTTTAACAATTCCACTATCTCATCTCTACTATTTGCCCTATCTAAATTCTCTAACTTATCTTCACAATTAGATATTTCTAATATTAACCTATCAATATTTTCCATATTAATCTTTTGTGATTTAATAATACTAAATTGTTCTCTACACAAATCAGCAAAATATTGAATATCATCTCTACTAGTAATCTCTAATTCTTTTCTAACCTTATCTCTATCATCAAGTATCTTATCAATACGTTGTCTCTTTTCATATAATCTATCATAATCACTTATCTTATCCAATACTAATTTATATATATTTAAAATAAAACTCTTTTCCAGTTCATTATAATAATCTACTCTTGCATCCTGAACATAAGATAAATACTCTTCTCTCTCTACACCACTAATACCAGCATTCTTCAAAGCTTCATAAGAAGAAGTAAAAGTATTCATCACATCTTTCTTATCACTCAATATTCCTTCTAATTTATTAAGTTCTTCTTCAATATCCGTATAATTTAATTCTGAATAATATTCATTACTAGCAACAACCTTATTAAACTCATCTATTAAACTATCCTCTAACTTCTCATTAATAAGTTCATTATTAGCCTTATTCTCATACTTCTCTTCAAGATCATCTCTTAATTCCTTAATTTTCTTATTAAGTTTTTCAATTTCACTACAATTATCTAAATACTCACAAATATTTCCAAGTCTATTCTTATACTCGCTAAGTTCATCTTCTTGACTAACCTTATCTAATCCATCTAAGAAATTATTAGTAATCTTAATATAATCATCAATAAACTCATTTCTCTCCTTAACCCTATTCTCTATATAGTCAATAAGATCCTTAAGTCTATCCCTCTCTTCTTCCAAACTAGTAGTCGTATAAGTCTTACTTGCCAATATCTCCTCATATACATCTCTCTTAATCTTATCTATATCTCTAGCAGTCTCCTCATATTCTCTCATCGTTTCTTCTCTATTACGAACATTTCCCAACATAATACTTGTTCTAAGTATCTTAAACTTTTTCTCAAGTATCGAATCATTATTAGCTAAACTTTGCTTTATCATACTAATTCACCTCCAAATTACATTATCTTCTTAAAGTTTTCAACACTTTTTAACACACTAATTTCTTTTCTCTTTTTCATCTCTTCGTGTCTCATCTCTTCTTCTTTCTCTTTAATCTTATCAAGTGCTGAAGATGTAATCTGACTTCTTAAAACATTTTCAGCTGCAAATGAAATACTCTCACACATCTTTAATTGGTAACAAATATAAAACGTCATTAAACTACCAAGTACATGATTAATATCCGTTTCCGTTACAAAATCTTCCCCCTCATAGTATTCCCCTTTAAACTCTACCGGAAACAACTGTATCTTCACAAATTCAAATGATGTAAGAGAATAATAATGGTTATAGTATACATTAATCTGACTATAATTCATCGAATCAATAGCCTCTTCAATAGTTTTCTCTATTTCTAAAAACCTCTTAAAGAAATCATCCTTATCAATCTTTAACAATATCTTATCATCTTGATAAGTAATCTTCTTTCCAATTATTATCTTATAACAATCCTTATCTTTTTTAATTTGCCTACTAACCGAAACATTAAAGTTACCACAAAATCCATAATCATTTGCAATATATATATTAAGTTTAGGCTTATCCACATCCGGAGTAAGAACTCTCTTATCTAAAATTAAATTCTTGTTATACATTATTCTACTAAGAATATCCGTTATTTCCTTACCAACATCACGATACTTATCAGCCTGTTTTAATGCCTTATCCATTCTAAGTATCGCCTGAAAATTCATAACTTTAACAACATTTTTAATTTTCATGATAACTACTCCCTTCTATAGTTTCTTATAATCCTTCCTTTGCAAATTCTCTTGCTTTAAAACTATATTATTAAGCATCTTAAAAGTAATATAAGTAAAATATAAAAATACAAATACTATTACTAAACCTAATATTATAAGTAAAAATATTGACGTATACTTATTAGTTAAATAATTATATAACAAACTAGTTACATATATACACAATATATTTATCACTGAAAATAATAAATCAATTGGTATCCTCTTATAATCCTTCATAATAATATCCGCAAGCATCATAAATAATACCGTAATAAATATATATATATAATTAATCCCCGTAAAAGTTGCTGTACACCATATCAAAAAGATATAATTTAAAGTAACTAAACTAAATGCCAGTATTGATCTATTATCCATTCCTAAAAACAATCCATAAAACTTAATCTTACTAGTCTTAACATTATAATTCTTTAAAGTAATCTTAAAAGTTAATCCAAGTACTCCTAAGAATATTAAAGCTACTATCAAAAAATTAATAATATTACCCAATATATCAATATTCTTATCCATCATAACTACCCTCTTTAATCATTAAATTGAATACATTACTACTATTCATATAAAAGGCTTTAATATTCTTATAATTAAGTTCTATTTCCTCATTTTTAATATCTATATTACCTTCTATCTCCCCTATTATTGGCAAATAATCCTGCATAATTAATAAATTATAATCCTTACTAACTATCCTAATTATCTTTATATGTTCATATTCTACAAGACCCTTATTTAAATCAAAGATTCTAACCTTTATACCCTCATTATTATTCATGATACTTACCTATAAATAAGAACTTACTCTCTTCAACATTATCATATACTCCATTTAAAATATTCTCAACATCTATTAAAACATCTTCAATCTTAACAAACTGACCAGGAATATTAGTAAATGGTTCCGCTACAAACATCGGCTGAGAAAAATAATACTTAAGCTTCCTAGAACGATAAAATATTCTCTTATCCTCTTCAGATAACTCCTCAATACCAAGTATCGCAATTATTTCTTCAAGTTCTTTATACCTTGTTAAATATCTTAAAACCTCTTCGATTAATTTAAAGTGTCTCTCTCCAATCTTCTCAACATCTACCAATTTAGAAGTAGATTTAAACACATCAATAGCTGGATATAAACCAAGTTCTGCAACCTTTCTATCAAGTACAATTTGACCATCCATATAAGAAGTTATTGTCTGCACCGCTTCATCATTATAATCATCCGCAGGAATATATATTGCCTGAAAAGAAGTAATAGAACCCTTATCCGTTGAACTAATTCTCTCTTCAATCTTACTTATTTCATTAGCCATATCAGCCGGATATCCATTTTCAATTAACAATTGTTTTAATTCCGTTGCAATCTCTGATTTAGCTTGCATAAAACGATATATATTATCAATAAACAACAATACATCTTGTTTTTTCTCATCTCTAATATATTCAGATAATGTTAAACCTGAATAAACAGATTTACTTCTAGATACTGGATTATCACCCATTGCCCCAAAAACCATACTCATCTTTCCAAGAAGATTAGACTCCTTCATATCTTCATAAAGTTCTTTCCCTTCCCTACTACGCTCTCCCGCACCAACAAATACCGCGTGAGCATTAATAGATGAATAAATATTATGAATAAGCTCTTTAATAAGCACTGTCTTTCCAACACCAGCTCCACCTAACAAACCCATTCTAAAACCTTTTTGTAAAGGAGCAAAAAAATCTATAACTTTAATACCTGTCCATAATATTGAAGCTGTAACATCAAGGTCTTTCAAAGTAACTGTACTATTATTAATATTACGCTTATTAACACTATCTAATACTTGTCCATCAATAGCATTACCATAAGAATCAAATACCCTTCCAATAACCTTATCTGAGTATTCAATCATAATACCATCACTAGCCTTAATAACCTCTGTTCCTTTTTTAAGACCTCGAGTAGTTCCAAGACTAATACAAGTAGCACTAACATTATTAATAGTAACTACTTCAAAAGAGTAATTCTTATCATCCTGTACTTGTAAAATATCACCTATCTTAACGCTATCATCGCTAAGAATTACTTCAATGCTAATATCAAAAATTGAAATAATTTTACCAACTACCATAATCATTACCCTCTCTTTATTTATTTTCTATTAAAAACTTATAACTTTCTACCATCTGTTCTTTACTCTTCGGAGAAAATTTATATTGTTTTAAATTATCTAATATCCTCTTACCATCTCTAAGTCTCTTCTGTAAATCCTCACTCATCTCATCAATATTAGCAAGTTCATATATTTGTCTTACATCCAAATAACTAAGTAATTCAATTCTTACCTTACTACCAACTTTCTTCATCGTCGCATCCTGAACATTACCACCTAAACGAGATACTGAAAGACCATAATCAATCGCTGGCTTCTCACCTTTAGCAAAATTCTTTGCAGATAATACAATCTGTCCATCACAAATAGATATAATATTCGTAGATATATAATCAGTAATATCCCCAGCCTTTGTCTCTACAATTGGCAAAATAGTAATTGACCCTCCGTTTTTATGCTGACACCCCTTTTCCAATAACCTACTATGAGTATAAAAGATATCAGATGGATACGCATCACGACCCGGTGTCTTCTTACTAGCCAAACTAATTTGTCTATATATATCCGCATGTTTCTTTAAATCATCTAAACATACTAATACATCATAAGACTGTAGCATAAATGATTCAGCAATAGACAACGCCACATATGGAGTCAAATAAGTTCTCGTAGGAAGTTCATCGTGAAAAGAAGCAATAATAATCGTATAAGATGCCGCTCCTCTTCTTGCAAGTTCATAATAAATATCCTTAACTTCCTTCTTAGTCTTACCAATAGCTACATATATACATAAAACATTCTTATCCTTTTGATTAACTATCGTATCCAAACAAATCTGTGTCTTACCAGTCTTCTTATCACCAATAATAAGTTGTCTTTGTCCTTTACCTATCGGATATATCAAATCAATACCCGTAATTCCTGTTAACATTTCTCTTTTAACAAGACCTCTATCCATTAAAGAAACAGGTTTATTCTCTACACTAAGTTCTACTAAGTTATCAAATTTCTTACCAGCAATCAAATCATTTCCAAAAACATCAATTACCTTACCAACAGAATCTAAACTAAATAAACATTTAAATTCTTTTTTTAAAGCATAAACCATATCTCCCGGTTTAATTTCCTCATTAATCTTAACTAAAGCAACAATAACCCTATCCGCATAGATACCAAAGACATAGCCAGTTGCCTTATCTGAAACATTAACCTCTTCATAGAAAGCTACATCATTTAAACCTGTAACCTCAATATTATAATCATTTACCTTAATAACCTTACCAGTATTATAAATATTATCATTGTTCTTAATACTATCAACCGTCTCATTTAAATTATTAGTCCAAATGTCATCCATATCTATACATTCCTTTCACTCAAACTAAAATCATATACCTTATTCCTATATATAATTTTAATACCTCTGTATATTTTATCATTGAATACCGTTTCAATATTCGTACTTAGATGATCATAATTTTCACTCTTACTACCAGTAAGTATTGTTACTTTAGGATTATTTAAATCAACCAACTGATCTAAATAATCAATAAAATTCTCTATCGAATGTTCACTTACAATAAGTTTAAAAGCTTCATATACCTTATACTCTTTACTATCTAATAATTTCTTCAACTCTTCTTCTCTCTCTAAAGGCATCATACTCTTTAATTTATATATTACATCACTACTAAACTTACCCCTTAAATTAAGACAAAAATCATAATCTTTTCTATCATCACACAAAGCTAAAAAATCTTCAACTAACTCTTCATAATTTACAACAAAATTCTCATCAATTTTCTTATTAAGTAACATTATATTCTTATCTTGATACTGAGTTGCATTAAGCAAATCAATAACATTCGTATCAAAAGCATATCCTGTACTTAAATTCTCTTTATTATTATTCTCTTTTATTCCTTTTTCTCTATCCTTAATTAATTCATCAATCTTATTAAGTTTATTTTCTTTTTCAGTAATTAAATCATCATATCCCTGCAACTTATTAACAAAGTATGACTTTGTTTGGGAATTGACAATTCCTACTGTCTTCTTCAAGATCATAAACATTAAGAATACAAGAAAAGCAATAACCAAACCAACAACAATAAATAATATCGCCATTTTAGTATGTTACTAAAGGATTAAAGAATAATAATAAGAAACAAAACGCAAATAAGAACAGTAAAAACACCGCTGTAATAATAAGTATTGTCATTACAGAGTGCACCACATCATTCTTCGTTTCTGGATTTCTACCAATTGCTTCAGCAACTCTACCGCCTAAAATTCCTACTCCAATTCCTAGGCCAAGAAAACATAAACCAATCATAATTCCAATTGCTAAAGCCGTATTTGATAATATTGTCTCCATTTTTTCAACTCCTTCTTAGGACTTCCCTATTCTCATTTAATTATATCAAAAATATTTAATACTTGTCAATCATTTATCCCGACTTAATACATTTAAATTATATGGATTAAATAACAATAATTTTTTTCCCTGAACAGTCACTACAGCCTCATTTAAATTAATTGTCATTTTATCATTTTTAACCATAACCTCATCTTTATTAAGTTCAATAACCGAAGAATTATCACTATTCTTATCATAATAAATAAGTGTATAACCACCAACTACTTGAGCATAAGAATTAGCTCCAAGTGTTATCTTCTTCTTATTATTAATATATAAATTAACCTCATCTGGGAAAAAGAACAAACTCTTTCCATCATATAAGAAGAAATAACTACCATCATATATCTCATTATTCATTCTTATCTTATATTCATCATTAATCTTCTCATACATCGAATACTTATATATCTTATACTGACTACCATCTTTTAAAGGAAATACTATACTCATATCTTTAGGAAACAATACCTTATCTTCATTCTTAAAATATATTGGCGTCGCATCATATTGTATCTTCTCATCCTTAGGTTTAACATCCACAATAATATCATTCAAATTATAAGTAACTATTGCCGTATATTCTCTCTTTACCCCACCAAAATACTGATATACTATATTCTCCTGTTTATTTCGATAACTATCATACTTATATTCTCTATACAAGAAATAAACCGTAATTAAAAGTACCAAAACTACCATTACCGGTATTAAGACCTTATAATTTTTCTTCCAAAATTCTACAATCTTTTTCATTCCACTTATCCTCCATACTTAAACGAAGACGTACTAACTACTGGTAAATATCCAAAACTACCATTAACCCCATTAATTTTTAATTTCACAAGACTACCCTTTACAATATCATATCCAGAAATATCAAAGCTACCAACAACATAATTTAAATCAGTATCTACCACTAAACTAGAATCAATACTTCCATCCTTAACTGTCGTACTACCACTATCTAAATCCACAACATGATATTTAAACGATAAATTAACATCTACCTTATTAATCTTATATCCCTCTTGTAAATAAACTTTATAACTCAATACATTCGTTACATTATTAAGTTTATAAACTGCTATCGAATACTTAGGCATCTTTGTCTTTAAAGACATTGTTTCAAATGTCGTAGGAACAACTTCCCCATTCTCATTTAAAGAAGTATATATAAAATCTATCTTATATTCTGTATTTGGATTAAGATTATTAATTACCAAATGCGTATCTGTCTTAGATAAATGAACAATCTCTATCTCCGAAGTTTTCTTAATCTCAGCATAAACATCCTTATATTCATTGTATGGATCATATATAACATAATCAAAATCTATTTGATTAAGCCCCTCTGTAACTCTAACAATCGACGTCATCTTAATCTTATCTTTAATCTCATCTGGAAACGTCGGCTTACCATTCTCACCAGTATTAATTACACCGTTTCCGGTACCTCCACCAGTACCATTACCAGAGCCACTTCCTGATCCGCTACCATTTCCTCCAGTACCCGTGCCGTTACCAGATCCCGATCCGGAGCCACTTCCCCCACCTGTACCACTTCCTGATCCAGAACCACTACTACTAGGTAAATATTGATTACTACTACCAATAATCTTCTTTAAATCAATATCATACTTACCATAATTTAAAATCTCATTATTAATATCAAACGTATACTTCGTTGTAACCAATTTAGTCTCCGTAATTGTCTTCAAATTAATCTTATTATTTGATAACTTTGCATTACCAAGCTTATCCAATTCTACTAACAAATAATTTGCCGTTTCAATCTTTCTATCATCACTAATTATAATTCTATCAACAAGTAAATATTCTCTATCAGCTGCCTTATAAAATTTCGTATCCGTAACATTATCTAAAACCGTTTCATTCTTATTATCAACAATCTTTCCATTTTCTTTTATTTCATAAAACGTTCCATATAACTTCATTTTTCCCGTAATCGTATTATAAATTACCAATTTCTTACCAAAATTAATCTTCTTATCCTGATAAACTAAATAATAATTATCATTCCATCTCTTCTTTAAAATAGCATCTTCATTAATCTCAAGATAATTTCCATTAGTATCTTGTATCACTGAATCATTATCTATTTTATATTCAATCTTATCTGCTTGTTTATATTCATAGATAAACAAGGAGAAAATAGCTATTACAATAATTACCACTAATAAAATAATCACAAAACTTTTCTTATTCCTTATATCATATTTTCTCCTCATAATTACCTCCATATATTTTAATCACTATTTTGTTCATCTTTTACATATTGTACTCTAGCACTAAATGATGGATTATCTCTATCATCAAGTCTTACATCCTCTAAAGTTACTGGATCTCTTACAACTACTGACAAAGCTACATTATAAGTTTGTCCCAATTGATTATCCATTCCCTCAGGATCAATAATAAATTTCCATTCTGAAGAATCTTTAAAATATTCAAATGACTTTGTACCATCATCTAACCTATAAGTTCCACTAATTGTTGATACACTCTGATCACTATCCCAAAGACCTATCGTATAACTAAGTTCCTTAACATTCTCAAAACTAGATCCGCCAAGGAATGTAACCACAATACTCTTAGCCGTAGGACTATATAAAATATCATTACCAAAAGCTACTCCATACATATTAGTAGAATATATCGTATGTCCCTTTTCAACATCCTTAACCCTCTCACTAACAGGGATATCTTTATCATAGTTATTAAGAAAAGCCTTACTATAAACCACAATTCTATATTTAGTATTCTCATCTAAATTAACAAATCTAATTCTTTCATTAATCGTTAATGCATCAAATTCCATATCTTCATAATTACCAGCTACATCTTGATACTCTTCATCAACCATTATTTGCATCTTTATCTTACTATCATTCCCAGATATAATCTCATTATTTGCATCCAATAACTTAATCTTATACTTTCCATTAACAAGCGTTCTATCCACATCATTAACTGTTATATCTATGTTAAAAAGATGAATTCCATTTTCATAAGCTGCACTTCTATTAATCATAAAAGTAGGTTCACTTAACTTCTTAAGTGATGCTGAAGTATTATCATTAAGTAATACCTCAGCCGTCTCTTGCTCAGTACCACCCTTATAATAACTATAGTAAGCATACACTAAAAACTTATATTCCTTTCCATACTCTAACTTCTCACTATCAACTATCTTCTCATCTAATACTGAAGTCTTCAAATCCTTAGCTAATATCTTACCAGAAAGTAAATAACTACTATCATCATCAGTTTCACATTCACTATCTACTTCACATAACAAATATCCAATATCATAATTAAATTTATATCCATTATAAGCAATTAAATTAAGTTTAGAAGTAATAACTCTATCTCCATAATTACCATCCTTATAAGGCCTATAACTAAGTTCATACGTATGGAAAATATCACTAGCCGTTAAACTATTAAAATAATATACCGTAAGAACATCCTTATCCTCATATGACGCATCAAATAATTGTGTAAGTTTATATCCCCCATTAGAACGTAAATAAGCTGAAACTTTAAAATTATATCTACCACCAGGACTTACCCCATCAATAACAGCTTCAATCGTACTATTAGGATTATTTTTATCTATCTTTACCTTTAAAATTGGTCTAGCACTATAAGATAAACTATCTCTAACATCTATATATAAATAGTAGTCTCCATCCTCATTTTTAACTTCATCCAAATCAACCCCTGACAAAGTCAAATTCATCACTGCTCCATTTATTAACGAAGTCTTTGACTTAACCATTACTTTAGGAGTAATACTATCAAATTTAAAAGTATCATTATCAGTCTTCATATCACTAATAGCAATCATTTTAGGATTTAATACCCCATTAGAAGACTCATATCCCTTACTAGTCAAATTATTAACTGGTAATGGTTTATTATATTTATTAATTTCTCCATCATAATAATTACCCTTATCTCCAGCTGTATAAGTAGTAAGCTTATCAAACTTATATTGATAGTATCCTTTAGGAACATTTAACCCTTCACTAAATAAAGTTAATTCTCCACCCTTACTATAAACAACATACTTTCCAGGTTCAGTCGTATTATTATTCTGGAAAATCATATAATTATAATCTCCATCACTACCAACATTATAATCAAATCCCATCAATCCATTATCATATAACGCTGAAATAGAAACTTTAATATTCTTAGATATCATTCCCTGTTTCTTTAAGTCAGCATAATCAACAGAGAAACATCTATTCTTATTCTCATACTGTTCAAGTTCTGCTGAAGAAAATTCGCTACATTCATTTAACTTCCATAACTCTCTTTCGTAAATCTTACTACCATTATCAACAGAAAACTTAACCCTATAAGCTACTATTCTCTCAAGTATTTCATCAGTAGCCAGTATCTTTATTGTAACCTTATTTTCCTTACTCTCACCAGTAATACTACGAACAATTACATATCTAAAATTATACTTCTCATCCATTGCATTATAGTAGCCATCAAAAAGTTTATCTCCCTCTTCACTATAAACTACTATATCATTTTCAAAATTGTTTGTCTTCGTATCATTTTTCTTATAGTATAACTTATATATATCTCCATTACTAAGACCAGTAATACTAAAGGTTCCTTTATAATCATAACTAATATCTTTCTTAGAAATTAAATCTAATTTAAAATCCTCCGTTAATTCACTACTCTTAGTAATATCTAACCTCTTCTCATCCCCATCGCCAACAACATAATAAAATGCATACTTATCGCCATCTTTATACAAAGCATGATCAGGATCATTAATACCATACCTATAAGTAATTGTATCTGCAGTTGTCTTACTAACATACATCTTTATACTAGGATTTTCCTTCTTTGTTGTAACCTTCTCCTTAGCACCTTCAAACACTGTATTCGTACCATCATCACTAACAGCCTCAATATCATATCCTATATAATATTCATTACCTCTGCTCATAGTCTTATCATCATTCTCATACTCTGTACCATATCCCATATAAATCTTTACATCATAGCTAGGAGTATCTTTAACATTTATAACATATTTATCTACTAGTACAAGTTCATTATCCTCATTCATTACATAGAACTTAACTTTCTCATTCCTACTATTATATACATATAAATTACTATTACCAATTTCAAAATTATTAGCAATAATTCCATCTCTATCATATTTAGTAGTAATCATATAACCAATAACTGTCCCAGTATTATTTAATTTATTAAAAACTTTATTGGCATTAGTAATTTCCTTAACCCAAATCAAAGCCTCTTCAAGATCATCTACTAATAAAGCCGGAGATATCTGATAAGCAATAACATCATTAGTTAATCTAACAACATTATTTTCATTCGTATCATAATAAGCCTCAATCGTTATCGTATAGTATTCATTTAACTTACCATCTGAAGACAAACTCTTTAACATATCTTTATCAAGGCCAAAAGTTCCATCAGTAGTAATAACATAACCCTTGTCATAAAAATTCTCTTTAATATTAAATTCTTCTGTATTATAAAAGTTCTTAATTGCAATTGGTTCTTGCATCTGAATATCCTCAACTTGATTACCATTATATAACTTAACTATAACTTTTCTAATATTTCTAGCACTCTCATCTGGAGATAAAGATCCACTTCCCTCTTCAGGAACAAACTTTGTCTGCAAATTAACAATATGATCAGCCTTACTACCCTTATCTTCCCAGTCTACCAAAAATGCCGATAATGTTTTCGTTGTAATATTCTTAACTGACTCATCAGCATGAAGTATCTCTATTCTATCAGAACTTCCCTTATCATTAAGAATCGCCTTAACTGATACACTATAAGTAGTTCCTTCTAGTAAGCCATCTAAAGATAATTCATACTTAATCTCTGCTTCATTAACAGTAAAATCTACCAATTTAGTAAATACTGGCGTCTTCTCTCCTGTAACCGCATTAATCTTCATTACTTCAACTACCGTTGTACTAGCCCCACTACATTTTTCACGACCAGGCATTGATACTAAACAACTATTATCAGTCAAATAAATCGTTGCCCCAATCCTATCGTAACTAATTAAATCATTATTAGGAACTACTGTAATATATGGATCACTACCCATTAAGAAATTAATACTATCCGTCGTAATATATTCAATATATTTTTCATTATCAAAATATTGAATTATAACTTTATAAAAATAATTCGTATCATTTCTTAACTGATCATCCCCATCACCAAATTTAACTTCTATTGGTGAAGCATTACTCTTAGTAATTGGACTAATTGCTGTCTTACTAAGATCACTATTTTCATATATCATATAAGTATAATCAATAATAGCATTATCCTTATCTTCAATATTTCCAAGTGACAACTTAAAGCTACCACTACCAGCATCCTTTACTGCCTTCATATTACTAAATACTGGCATCCTCTTCAAAGTCATAGCAGTAAGTGTAATATTATATATATCTTTAAAATTTGAAGAAGCAACAGAGAATTCATCTAATACTGCCGTATATATTGTATTACTATCAAGTCCATCATAAATAACCTCGTGTACTCCCTCAATATTCCCCTTCAAACTAGATAACTTAGTGACTTTTTGAACAGTCTTTTCTTCTCCTGTTGCACTATCATAATAAGTTGTTGTAACTATTTCATTCTTTTTAGTATCCTCATTAAACTTATACAAAGTCAATTTAGCATTTGTAATTTCTGTTCCCTCATCAACCGTTATCTTATAAGCAAGCGTATCATCAGTCGCATAAGATTTCTCAAGTCTTATTCCAAAATCATTTGTCTCAAATATCTTTTGAAAATATTTTCCCAAGTCTCTCTCATTAATAACTGTAAACAAATACTTAGTTTTAGGAGATAACAAATTAATTCTATTCTCTTTTCCAGAAACAACCTCTTCAACTTTATCAATTGTAATTCCACTCTCTAAATTTGTAACCTTCAAAATAAACTTATCATCTTCCTGAGCATTTATAATATCAAAAGTAACATCTACATTTGTACTTCCAATAGAAGCCTTTGACAAAGAAACAACAATATCTTTAGTAATTGTTCCATCAGGATTCGTTGTTCCCCCATTTCCGCCACCATTGCCTGATCCATTTCCTCCAGTACCACTTCCACTGCCCGATCCAGATCCATTTCCACCAGTACCGCCATTACCTCCTCCAGTACTCTTACTACTATCCTCTGCTACAGGAATAATCTCTACATTATCATTTCCATCAATAGTTATTGCCGTAATAGACATAACATCCTTATCATTACTTGTTATCTTCTTATTACCAAGATCAATTACCAAGTTACCTGCATATATATATGTTCCATCAGCAGTAACCTGATACTTAACATCCTTATTCTCAATATTAATAACCCCTTCTTCAATATACACAATCTCAAAATATTCTCCATCGATCCTATTTGGATTCCCTGGTATTTTAATAGATAACTTACCCGTTACAATATATTTATTATCATTAATTCTTCCAATAAAATTCTTAAGATTAATATTTCCCTTACTACTTCTAATTAAATAACTATCCCCATCTTTCTCTATCAAAGATTTATTAGTGATATTATATAACTTAACCGCATCACTTCCATGTACCGAATCAAGATCAAGAATAGCCCCATTTTTCAAAAATGACATTCCACCATCACTATAATGAAGAAAACTATCTTGTAAAACTTTTACATCTCTATTATCAATATCCTTAAATTCTACCATCGAAGACAAATTAACTCTATATCCCGTATCTTCATTAAAGAAATATCTCTCTACCTTCTCACTAAGTGGATTAAGAACATAACCACTCTTAATAAATTTATCATCATCACTATCAAATAAATAGTAGGATAAAACTCCTAAACCTATCAAAGTAATTAAACTAATTGCTAATATAAATAAAAAATTTCCATTAAATAACTTCTTCATTTCATCACACTTTCCTTTTAGCTACTATTCCATACTATAAAAATTATATCATTATCCCTATATTATGTCAACGAAAAAAGAGACAATTTTGTCTCCATAAATCATCATTTCTATCTAAGTATTCCTAAATAAATTAAGAACCCAAAATATATTACAAATAAGATAATATTCGTTAAACTATACTTCTTATTTTCAATTGTTCCCAACATATTAGAAGTTATTATTCCTCCAATTAATCCTCCAACGTGTCCCCACATATCTATTCCAGGAATAAATAATCCAATAAGTAAATTATATATAACTATTGGTACAATCTGACTTCTAATCATTGCCCCAATATAACCACGATAATTATAACCAAAATATATTAAAGCTCCAAACAAACCAAATATTGCTCCACTAGCTCCAATAGAAATAACATTTTGATTAAACGCAATTGATAAAAGTCCCCCACTAATACCACTAAATAAATATATTAAAAGATATTTCCATTTTCCAAAGAAATCCTCTACCTTAGGACCAACAATATATAAAGAATACATATTAAGAACAATATGCATAATTCCTCCGTGTAAAAACATATAAGTAATTAACCTAAAGTATTCCCCTCTTCTTACCAAAAAACTATAATTAGCACCATACCTAATTAACTTTAAATCATCATACCCATAACCACTAATAATAAACATTACTATACAAAGTAAAATAATTCCTAAAGTTATTATTGGCTTCTTCGAAGAAAATATTCTCTCCATCTTTTTACTTTTCCTTTCATTTGCACTATTAATATCCTCAGTTATCTTAAACAAAAGTTCCATTCCCTCTTCAGTATGATTAGTCTTCATCGCCATATCAGGAAAAACCTTAAGTATTACCGGATTATCCTTAACACTATCCATATTATTTATAAATACCGATAAATTATTCTTATTATCCTCATCTAACTTTGTAACATTATCTCCAATATCCGTATAAATACTTAAAACATTCATCTTAAAAGTAAACGTCTTAAATCTAAGTTTTTTAACTATCTGATTAGATCTAAATCTATTAAAATCTAACTGTTCATTATTATGAATATATCTAGAAACTATTCTTACTATCTTATAATCACTATCCATATTCTCTAGCCATATCTCATCATTTATTCCATGTACAATTACTGGATTATAATTCTTTTCCGTTATAAAATAATGCACTAAATTCATAACTACTACTTCTTTGTTATTAATAATTATATTATCCAATTTACTCACCTCGTTAAAACTATTATACTAATCATTTCTATATTTGTCTAATATTTCTACAAATTTATCTGGTAAAGGAGCCTCAAAATCCATAAATTTCTTTGTTACCGGATGAACAAACCCAATTTCCTTTGCATGTAACATCTGTCCAAATTCCTTATCATCCATCTTTCCATACCCATATACCGGATCATTTACTACCGGATGTTTAATATAATTCATATGCACTCTTATCTGATGAGTCCTTCCAGTCTCAAGTACACACTCAATCAGCGTTGCCTTACGATATCTCTCAAGAACCCTAATATGTGTTACCGCATCTTTTCCCGTAGCAGTTACACACATCTTCTTCCTATCAATCTTATCTCTTCCAATCGGCGCATCTATTGTTGCCGTATCCTCATTAATAACTCCCACTACCAAAGCAATATACTTTCTAATAACACTCTTCTTAGCAATTTGATTAGCAAGATCATTATGAACCATATCATTCTTAGCTACCAATAAAAGTCCTGAAGTATCCGCATCTATACGATGAACAATTCCCGGTCTAACACTCCCATTAACCGAAGATAACTTATTCACCCTGTACATTAACGCATTAACTAACGTATGGCTATAATTTCCACATCCCGGATGTACCACCATTCCAGATGGCTTATTAACTACCAACAAATAATCATCCTCATATAAAATATCAAGTTTAATATCCTCTGGTAATATCTCCATCTCATTATCCATCTCTTGATTAATTGAAATAACATCGCCATTCCTTACAATATAACTAGCTTTAACTACTACCTCATTAACCAAAACATTCCCATTATCTATAAACTTCTGAATCTTACTCCTACTATATTCTGTATTCTCTTTAAGATATTTATCTATTCTAACATTTCCATTATCTATAACCTTAATCTCTAACATTTCTATTCCTCCAAGCATCTATAATTAATAACCCTACTCCTACCACAATAAAAGTATCTGCTAAATTAAATATTGCCAATCCCTCACCAAAAATTTTAAAATCAAGAAAATCTCTTACATAACCATATCCAATCCTATCAACAAGATTACCAATAGCCCCCCCAATAATCATCGCATACCCAAGTTTTAAAATTCTTTTTACTGGTTTATTCTTATATACATAATACAATAACCCCAGTATAATAATAACTGAAACTATTAGCACCAGTATCCCTTTATCATCAAACATACTAAAAGCTGCTCCCGTATTCTTAACATAAGTAATATAAAAAAAATTATTAATTACCCTTATACTATCTCCTACCAATAGAAAATTACTAATAATTATCTTACTAATAATATCTATTCCTAAAAAACAAAGTACTAGCCAAATCATCCCAAACACTCCAACGTATCTGATGGTAAATTACTAATATATCCCTCACTATTATTTAAACAACCAAAACTAATCTTTTTTACCTGGTAATAATAAACATAATCCTCATCACGATAAATCACTACCGGAATATTTTCCCCATTATTACAACCAACCTTCTTATTTGCAGGATTAACCAAATCATTTTGACTAAGTGGACTATACTCAGAATTAATTACATCCTTAAAAGTCTTATTAATCATATATAACTTAACATCCCTACTCCATCTAGTTTTATTAACAAAACACCCCGTATCCGTAAAATTTCCCTTTTTAAGATTACTATCATCTAAATACATTGATAATCCATCCTCCAATGTCTTAACAAACAATTCTTCTGTTTTATCCTTTGTATTCTTAATATTTTTATTAATTTGCACCACCGTTATACTTGTAATTATTCCAAGTACAACTATTGTTGCCAAAAGCTCCACCAAAGTAAAACCTTTCCTATTCATAGTATCCCTCTCTTTTCAATAATAGATTATATCATTAATTTAACAATTTAACAAGTTTATTCCTGCCTCCTAACTTTTCCTAGACAATTAATAAATTATAGAGTAAAATATTTATTAACGGAGGTATTATCTATGAATATAAGTAATAAATGGACTGACTATGAATGTCTAGCCACTGGTAACAAAGAAAAACTAGAACGCTATGGCTCTATCATTCTAAACAGACCAGATCCCACAATTATTTGGTCTAAAACTAACAATCCAATTTGGAATACTTGGGATGGCTACTATCATCGCTCAAATCTTGGTGGTGGTTCTTGGTCATATCGTAAAAAAATCCCTGAATACTGGACTATCAACTATCGTTCTCTTACCTTTAAAATTAGTCCTACTAACTTTAAACATACCGGAATATTTCCAGAACAAGCTACTAACTGGGATTACATCATAGATAAAATTTCTAAATCAAATAATAAAAACATTCACGCTCTAAACCTTTTTGCCTATACCGGATGTGCTACAATGGCGGCCTCATCTGCCGGAGCAACCGAAGTAGTTCACGTTGACTCCTCAAAAGGAATAATTGACTGGGCAAAAGAAAATATGAAATTATGTCATTTAGAAAACAACACCATCAGATTTATCCAAGACGACGTTATAAAATTTCTAGATCGAGAATCTCGTAGAAACAGAACATACGATGTTGTCATAATGGATCCCCCAAGTTATGGCCGTGGTCCTAATAAAGAAGTATGGCGTTTTGAAGACAACATTCAAGAATTATTAGATAAAGTTAAAAAAGTTCTTTCAAAAGATTTTGAATTTCTCTTAATAAGTGTTTACACCACCGGTACCTCACCAACATCTCTAAAAAATATTCTTTCTCTAACATTTAATGACTGTCATATTGAAACTGGTGAAATTGGCTTACCAGTAACTGAAAATAACCTTGAATTACCTTGTGGAATATATGGAAAAGTTGAAAGAAAATAACATTCTCTACGAAGATAATCATCTTTTAGTAGTACATAAATTAGCCAATATTCCCACCTGTAAAGATGAATCAAACGACAAAGACCTCCTAACTATGGCCAAAGAATACATTAAAGAAAAATATCAAAAACCCGGAAACGTATATCTTGGACTAGTTCACCGTTTAGATAGACCCACCGAAGGAATCATCGTTTTTGCTAAAACAAGTAAATCAGCCGCTCGTCTATCAAAACAAATTCAAAGCAAACAATTCACTAAAACCTACTATGCCATTGTTACCGGAAAACTAAAAAGTAGTGACACCCTAACAGATTATCTCACTAAAGACGCCACCACCAACACTTCATATATAACTACTAAAGATAATGGTAAATTATCTGTCCTAGAATACACTCTTATTGCTACAATAGACAACTTAAATTTAGTAAAAATAAATCTACTTACTGGACGTCATCACCAAATAAGAGTTCAATTTGCAAGCCGATCTAATCCCTTATATGGTGATCATAAATATAATAAAAACGTCAAAAAAGATGATAATTCAACCCTTGCTCTATTAGCATCATCTCTCTCATTTTATCATCCCATTACTAAAGATTTACTAACATTCAATATTGATTTACCAAAAAAATATCCTTGGAATCTCTTCTAAGGATATTTTTTTAATCTTACCACAGTTGCCCCATCATTAAAATTATCTGTCTTATACTCATCAACATATTTATTAACCCTAAGTGCCTCGTGCACTTCCTTCTTCAATATCCCCATTCCCTTTCCATGCACAATCACTAACACTTGATTTCCAAGCATAACATTTTCCAATACAAAATCATTAGTTACCATTCTTGCACTATCCCTATCTAAACCGTGCAAATCAATTTGTGGATATCTATCTAAAAATATATCTTTCATTACTACTTCCTTCTTTTCTACATTGGTAAACTAATAATACACTTTGTTCCTACATCCTTAATCGAATCATACTCCATCATTCCATTATGAGCTAAAATAATTTCATGAGATAAAGCCACTCCAAGTCCCGTTCCATCTCTTTTAGTCGTATAAAACATTTCATAAACTCTTTCCAATTCCTCTTTATCCATTCCCACGCCATTATCACTAACCATAATCTTTAATACTTTACCAACAACTAAAACATCTACATCTATTATACCATCCTTCTTAATAGATTCAATACTATTCTTAATTACATTAACAAATACCTGTTTCAACCTCTCATAATCTCCAAATAAATATATCTCTTCATAAGAATTATTATATCTAAACTTAATATTCTTATTTCCTAACAATAACTCAAATGAATCATATATTTCTTCCAATAAAATATTCATATCAATTAATTCCTTATTAATCTTTATCTTACTATAATCCATAAAATCACTAATAACATTTAAACTTCTATCAATTTCTCCTCTAATAATTCCCAAATATTTAACAGTTTTATCCTTATTATCAACATTAATCATATCAAGATACCCCTTACACACTGCTATTGGATTCTTAATTTCGTGTGTTAATTTAAATAAAGAATTCTTCAATTTCTTTTCCTCATTTACCTGATTCATCATCAAGTATAAATTCGTAACCTTATCTGCCAACTTAAATAAATACAAGCAAAAAAAAGTAATTCCATATATAATTATCGTATAAATAAACAAATCTACTATCCCAGATACCCCCGTACTACTATTCATATAATATTCAAACGAAATAAAGAACCCCTGTATTATTCCCCCTATCTTAAAAAATAAATACTTAAAGTCCTTTCTTCTAAATAAAAGAAGATAACTTATAAAATAGAAAAAGTACTTTAAGCTAATAACTAATACATTAATATCATACTTATAAGAACTAAATAAAACCACTATTAAAGATAATATGACTCCAAAAAAACTCTCTTTCTTAAAATAACATATAAGTATTGGAATATTACAAAATATCAACATTAAATTCATATAATCATAATAATTATTAAACTCTAAACTAAAATATAATGACGTACACATCGTAATAATAAAAATAACTCTATTTAATTTCTTATTATTCATTACACTATAACAACTAAATACCAAATACATAAGTATTGGAAACAATATAATTATCACATTCAATAATATCTTCTCCATATAATCACCAGCATCATTATATAACGCCAGCAATGTAGAATTTTGTCGAATTTTGTAGAATGCCAATTTTTTTGTCGAAAAAAAATAACTATTAATCTCTAGTTAATAATTATTTAAGTTCATTAATAAACTTTCTAAGCTGTTTTGCCTCACTACCAAATATTATCTTCAACTGATCATCAATCTCTACAACCCCTTTAGCCCCAAGTTTAATAATTCCCTCTTTATTTGCCTTACTAATATCTTTTAAAGTAACTTTAAACCTAGACATCTCAATCTCTGTCTCTACAATATTATCCTTTCCTCCAAGACATTCCACTAATTTATTAAATTCTAATTTTAAATCTTTCTTATTACTTTTTCTAATTGCAAAATAAACTATTAGCAAAATTATTATTATTATTATATATTGATATATTTGCACTTTACACACCTCTAGTAAATTATACTATAAAACAAAAAATATAACAATAATAATTGTTTAAATTTATCAAATTTGATATAATAAATAAAAATGTAAAGGTGGTAAAAAAATGAAAAAATTAAACATTCAAAAAATATTCTGCTTCCTTAGTTTTCTCTTTATTTTATCTTGCTGTATCTTCTATGGAACCAGATTTCTAACTCTCTATTTAAAAAACAAAAAGATCGAAATTGAAGAGAAAAATTCCTTAGTAAAAGTACTAAGAGAAAAGAACCAAGAAAATGTCAACTTTAAAGTTGTTAATGGCCTAAATTATTTTACTAATAACGATGAATCAAACTATTTAGAATACTCTAACATCCTATGGCGTATTATAAAAATTAACAGTAATAATTCAATAACCGTTATTAGTAATAACTCTCTAACCTCACTAGCATATGGTAAAAATTTAGACTATAAAAATTCAAAAATATATCCTTGGTTAAATAAAACTAACAATAATTACAGTGGTATCTTAGAGAATTCTCTTAATAAAATAGATACCTATCTTGAAAAAACATCTACCTGTACTGATGTTCTAGATGAACTAACCAATACTCCTTGTAAAGAAGAATCCAATGATAACTATTTATCACTATTATCTGCTACAGACTACTTAAATGCTGGTGGAAAAGACAGTTATCTAATCAATAAAGAATATTTCTATTTAAGCAATACTACCAGTGAAAAACAAATCTGGTATATAACAGACGATGGAAAAGCTTCTTATGGTGGAGGATATGATATTCTAGGAATAAGACCAGTAATTAACATCAAAGCAAACGTTGATTACATCTCAGGTGATGGTACTAAAGATAATCCTTATAAAATCGAAAAAGAACCTGGTATGTTTGGCGGTTACGTAAAGCTAGACAATCAAATATGGCGCATCTATCAAGTAAATGATACCGAAGTAAGACTAATGTTAAACGATTACTTAAAAATAAATAATAATTCTCTAACACGTAACTATTCAAATAAAACATCATACCACGATGACACCTCAAAAAATTCTCTTGCATATTACCTAAATCACGATTTCTTAAATACACTATCATATAAAGATAAAATAAAAGAAGTCTCTTGGTCAAACGGATATTATAACCAAACAAACGATTATGACTACACTACTTCCTTAGATAAAACCATTAACAGTAAAGTAGCCCTAATGAGTATCGGAAATATTTTCTTAAACAATACCTTAACAAACTATGCTACAATGACTGGACAAAAAGATAAAGGAACTACTATCTATACTATTCAAGCAAATAAAAAATTATATCCTAAATCAATTTCCATAAAACTAAATATTGTTCCTACTATTAACCTAGATAAATCATTATTAACAAAAGGAAATGGTAATATAGATAGTCCATTTGAAATGGAGTAAATTATGAAAAGAAATACTAAAAATAAAAAAATAAAGAAAAAAACTATTCTCTTTATCATCTTAGATATATTAGCTATCGGAGGCTTTATAATGATGTATGGACCGTGGGATGCCATCAGAAGTTTTTATGTAAATACCGCTATGAAAACAAAAGATCATAAATACTTCGCTAACATTTTCTATAGCCAAAAAACTATTGATAAAATTGTCAGTAGTAATTACTTCGTAGAAATAACTGAAAAACCAGTTCTAGATGACATTATTATTGATACCTCCCCAAAATCACATTACGACAATAAATATGATGAAGAAGTATTAACTCGTTCTCCCGGTAACGAAGATTATAAAATAATTAATATAAAAGTAGGTATTTCAAAAGGCTACTTAATAGCAATTTATAAACCTACAAAAGTATCCCTAATTAGAGCTAAAAACTTTAATGTTGGAAGATACGGAGAACAAGTAACTACAATGTGTAATAGATATAATGCCAGTGTATGTATTAATGGTGGTGGCTTTAAAGACGATACCGGAAGAGGATCAGATATCCCATTAGGTTACGTCATAGACGAAGGAAAAATAGTTTGGCCATCTAACGGATGGGACACCCGAACAGGAAATCTAATCGGTTTCAATGATGAAGGAAAACTACTTCTACTAGCAAATTCAACTGGTACTGCTGCTCTTGAAGCTGGAATGACTAATGGTCTTGAATTTGGACCATTCCTAATCGTTAATGGAAAACCCCTAGAAATAGTTGGTGATCCTTGGGGAAAATCACCTCGAGTAGCTATTGGTCAAAGAAAAGACGGTGTAATTCTATTCTTAGTAATTGATGGTGAAAATTATATTGATGGTGCTTCACTACAAGATACCGTCGATGTCCTAATGAAATATGGTGCATACAATGCTGCTAACTTAGATGGTGGCCATTCATCATCACTATCAATTAACGGAAAACTATATAATAATCCCCCAGCCGTCGCCAAAAGACAAGGCGGTAGATATGTTGTTACTGGCTTTGGATTATTAAAATAAAAGAGATTAATCAAAAATCTCTTTTATTTTTTAATCAACCTTATCCTTCTTCTTATCTTCTCTATCTTTCTTATTTATTCCATAATATTCTCTAACCTGACTATAAATTTCATTTCTTAAATCCTGATTATTCTTAAATAATAACTTAACATTCTCTCTACCTTGAGCAAGTTTATCACCCTTATAAGAATACCAAGCACCACTCTTCTCAATAATATTAGCATCCGCAGCCAAATCAACTAATTCACCATCTTGACTAACACCTTGTCCATAAACAATATCAACAACCGCTGTCTTAAAAGGTGGTGCTACCTTATTCTTAACAACCTTAATTGTTGTTTTATTACCAACAACATCTGTTCCATTCTTAATCTGTTCACCACGTCTAATATCAAGTCTTACCGAAGAATAATACTTTAACGCCTTACCACCTGGAGTAGTTTCTGGATTACCAAACATTACTCCTACCTTCTCGCGTAACTGATTAATAAATATTACTATCGTATTTGTTTTATTAATAGAACCTGAAAGTTTTCTCAATGCCTGACTCATAAGTCTTGCCTGTAAACCAACGTGACTATCTCCCATTTCACCATCAATTTCAGCTTGTGGAACCAAAGCAGCAACCGAATCAATTACAATAATACTAACTGCTTCACTCTTAACAAGCGCATCACAAATCTCCAAAGCCTGCTCTCCTGTATCAGGCTGACTAAGCAACAATTCATCAGTATTAACTCCTAAATTACTCGCATATACCGGATCTAAAGAATGTTCTGCATCAATAAAAGCCGCTCTTCCCCCATCCTTTTGTACTTCTGCTATTGCTTGTAAGGCAAAAGTAGTTTTTCCAGATGACTCTGGACCATATATTTCAATAATTCTTCCCTTTGGATATCCACCTACTCCTAATGCTATATCTAAAGAGATAGATCCACTAGAAACGACATCTATTTCAATATTTTCGTGTTCCCCCAATTTCATAATAGCCCCTTTTCCAAACTGTTTTTCAATATCTGCCAAAACCTGAGCTAACGCTTTATCCTTTTCTTTTTCTACAACTGCTTTACTCATATTTCCTCCCTTTCAGTATAATCTAATTATATAATGCTTTTTTTTGTTTGTCAATACTTTTATTGAACAATTGTTTGTAAAATTCTGTTAATTATTATTATCAATTATTCAATTTCTGAAACCTATTTTCATACTTCTCTCTCATATAACAATAATTTTAACTTTATTTTCTTTTATTACATCAAATACCTTTACATAACCACTTCATAATAATAAAAAAGACTAGTAGTTTTACTTTCAAACCAATTTAAGAAAGTTTTTACTAATCTCAATTTAAAAATAATAATTACTAATATGGAACTATTTCTCTCTTACCCTAATTCATCTTATGTAGTAAAATTTCTTTTCCTTTTGAATCCACACCATATAAATTCTTTACTGAATCATATTCTGTTGCTGGTATTAACTTAAATCGTACGATATCCTTTCCATTTAATTTCTTAAATGGAAAATCAAACGAAAAATCATAATTACAATCTTTTTCTGACATATACACGTTACCACTTGTAGTTAATAATAACAAATTACCATTTGCAGCACAACATATCGGTCTAATTGCAATATTTTTTATTGGTTCTTTTTCAAATATTACTTTTTCTTCATTTGTTTTTAAATTCTTTGCATATAATTTATTATCTTTTATATATACATCATATTTATTATAATTAGTAAAACTTAACTCCGTTCTGAGTCTAATTTCATCTGTCCATTCTTTTACATAACTTTTAATAGTATTAAAATCTTTCTCAGTTATTTCATATATTCCATTATACCTTTGTTCAACATAATACTTTTCAGCCCTCTTATATACTGCTATATATGAATCTGATAAAGCATTTACACTATCGTCATTGTAAAAATTAATTGTATATATCTCTTCATATTCTAGCGGACTAAATGATTTACTAACAGTTTGGGTTTCTAAATTTTCAAGTATTGCATATATCACATTAATTGTATTTTTATCAGTATAATCAAAATAATTATCATCTCGCCCTCTATAACTAATTTCTATCTTTTCTACATCAGATTTATCTATTAATTTAAGTTTAAATGTATTATTTTTTGCATAATTAAATTTTACCCATTCTTGCGTATCTAAACTTTTCATAAGTTCTAATCTATATCCCTTATTCCCAGTATAAAAATATATTTCATTAACACTATCATCTAATGCTAACTCAAATGTATCCTTAGCCCCTATTTTAGAATTAATCCCAAATGTTGAATAAAATGTATAGTAATAATTTGTACTACTACTAGTTCTTTTTATTTTCCTAACATACCCTGTACTACTTGAAACTCCCACCTTCAATGTCATTCTTCTTCCGTCTTCACTAACTATAAAATCTCTTACGTATACGTCCGTTCTTTCCCTACCTGTCATTAAAAACAATAAAGTAACAAAAAATACAACAACAGTGCTAATTATAATAAACTTTTTTTTCATATTCCCTCCCTATTATCTATTTTTATTATACCAAATAATCCAAAATTAAACAAGCTCATATAATCAAACTATTTTATTTATTGTTCTAACATCCCTAATCATCACAACTATTAATAAACCTATTCAAAAAAAGACCTCAAATTAGGGTTGTATAATATTTAGTGGGTTTAAATAAAACGTCCACTAATTTTTATTTATAAAAAAAGCAAGTGCAAATTAGCACTCACTTATTCAAATTCCTTTATCATTATTTTGGGTTACACCTACTATTGACAAAGAATCATTTTAAATTATTTTATCTCTTTTAGTAATTGGATCAACTACAATTTGATTAAATTTATTTTGAATTTCAATATCTAACAACTCATAATTTTTATCAGAATTTTCAAAACTTTCTATCATATTTTGATAATCTTTTTTTAATTCTTGAGTTAATTTGGAAAAGCTTGAAAGAACAGTATCATTGATAGTGTATGGAACATCAAAGCTTATTTCAGTTAATTTGTTAACATCACTATTAATACTATCTAATAGTGTACTTTGAGTTTTAATTATTCCTGACTCGGGATATTTAATTTTTGACATTATTAATTTTACCCTCCACAGTTGCCTTTACACAAATATCAATTTGATTTGCACTTTCTATTACGCTTTCTCCAAAACTCTTTAATAAATAATAAAAATCTATATATTGTTGTTTATCCAAACCTACTAGAGCTGAATAACTTTCAGCTTTATTACCAGTCCACTCTTCTGTTTCAAATGGAATATTGGTTAATCTTTTAAATAATTTAGTAATTTCTAGATTATATTTGTTGGCACCGTCAATAATGTTCTTGCCAACCTCTTCAATATATTTGGTATCGGCATATGTAAACTTCATTATATATCCTTCCCTTCTATATACTATTCTTCATCCAGTGAAGAAATAGTTGTTTTTAAATAGACTATACGATTATTAATTTTAGGAATTGTAACACTTTTTAGATGGTTAGATATTTGACTAATATTTTGTTTTGATGAATCTATTTGTTTATTAATTGGAGCTTTTTCTTCATCAATTGTATAATTAAGTAATATTGCATTACTTAGATCATTATATTTGTTAGTCACAGCATTCAATAAGTTAATGGTACTGGTTATTTGGACTACCAAATTCCTGCATTTTCTCAATTCTCTTACATAACTATCTAACATATAGTCTGCCCTCCTCTTTAATTACTAAATTATTAATCTAATTTTATGCTTTCAGCTGTTCTGCGAATTTCTTCAGCATTTTCGTTAGCAGTTGATGCAACGCTACTTGTTCCAGCTTCCCATGCGTCATATGCTTTATTTACTGCACTAATTTCTACACGCATTTGTGACACATATGACTGTAACAATGATTTTACTGCCTCAACAAAAGTTTTAGCTGCTGCTTGCATTTCTTGACCTGCAAATGTCGTCGACATATCACCATCAGCATTAAATTGGGCAATATTATTCTCAATATCTTTACAATACTTTTCAATAGCAGGAATTAATGTTCCTTCTACTCTTTGTTTGTTTATTCCGGCAAAACCACCGCTCCAAACATTTGATAAGCTTGTACTTACAGACGATATACTGTTATTTATTAAGGTTTTAGCATAAGCTAAACCGCTTTCGACAGTGTTTGTGCCAAAAGAACTTATATTACCAGTTACACTTTGTATTGATGCCATATTATTTTCCTCCTTTTTTATTTATTTAATTAAAATGTAATATTGTTATCTACATCTGCTAAAGCAGAAACATATGATTTTAATGATGTTTCTAGAGCATCTCCAGCTTCTTCAAGTGATTTTACTATTTCATCAGCATCTTCTTGCATTTTAGTCTTGAACTTTTCTGCTGATTGTCCTTGCCATGCATCATCTACCGCTCCTCTTAATTCAGATAGTCCTGTTTTGATTGATGCTATTGTAGCTGTAATACATCGTACATTTAGGTTATTGATAGCTTTTTGCAATTGATTGGAATCATATCCAAATGTTGCATTGTCAATATTAACTGCCATTTATATCCACCTCCTTCTTCTTTGCATTTATTTCTGCTGTTTTGGCATTAAACTTATTTATTAGATATTTTTCACCATCATGCATTTTGGTGTTTAAACTTACTAGATCAGATGAATATGAAATAATATTATTTTTTATTATTTGATAATTCTTTCTAATTTCTTGATACTTATTTGCAATATTTTTATTAGCTCCGCATAATAAATACTCTTTAATAGTATCTACTGAAGTATCTATTCCATCAAAAATAATTGAAATTTCATCGGCAATATTAATTATCTCAACAACTAATTCTTCTATTTCACTTTCCTTAATAGTTAATTTAATATTATCTGTCATAAGTATATCCTCCTTTACCAGTTTAACGCATGAATACCTTATATCATGTACTCTATATACATTATTTCACTATCATATTATTTTGTCAAGATTTATGCGTCTATCCTGTATTTTGTTTGACATTATTTGTAAAATATTACACTAATACTAATTCTGTACCATTCCTTATATCAGTATTACGGACTAAGAGTTCATTTGAATAGATATTCATTTGTTTTCTATTAACCAGATAGATATTATTTTTTATAGGATATACTCCGTTAGTTGAGTTATTTATTAGTCTATTTAATAATATTAGGACTTCGCTTATGGTTTTATTTATAGGAATATACATGTCATAAGTTTTTTCTATTTCAGGTACATATAATTTTATTAATACTTTATATTCCATTATTCATCACCATCCATAACAGTCTTAATAACGGTATATTTAGCAGAAGTTATTGTGTATGCTAAACCTTCATAATTATATTTTTTATCTTCTTGTGTTATTTCACCAGTAGCAAATACAGTTTGATTGTTTAGCCCAGGACCTAACCAAATACCTTCATTATTATTGATTTGGCTATACCATTTTTCTAATTTAAGATTTTTAATTTTATCGTAGTCATCTATTAATATGAATGTTTCTTTTTTAGAATTTGGAAGTTTATCAAATATACTTTGGAATATTTCAATTCCTCCTGATTTTAACTTCTGTTTATAATTTCCTATACCTATAATTATATTTATGGCATTATCTTGAGTTTCTGTTCTTGATAAGACATCCTTTTCAATGGCAGCGTAGACAGAATCTAATTGTTCATTGAATATTTTTATATCTAGAACAGGTTTTTTAAAGATATTTAACATATCAATTACTCTTACTTTAACATTTGATATTTTACTTAATATGTTAGTTAAACCATAGATAAATTTAATATTTGTTTTAATCTCTTTTCCAGTTATTAAATATATCTTTTCTTGGCTAAAGTTATATTTACTGATAGTTTTTTCATAGAAGTTGTATCCTAGTGGAACATTTTCTAGGGTTGTAATATACTTAGTTAATTCATCACTTGTTACATTATCTGGTATTTTTGCCAATTGTTTTGCTTTAGTTTTATAGTACGCTATCATTTTAGTAGCTGTTTCATTTAGATATTCAATTTGTTTATCATCTTCAATAAAATATGCTGTTTGAAATTCACAATAAGATTCGGTATCTTCTCCTATTTTGCATATTCCACGACCAAATGTTTTACTTGGTAATAGACCTCTTCTACAGTTAGTTATTGAACGATATGCCGAATCGTCTTGAAGTTGCATAACAATAGTATGATTAAAATATTGTAATTGTCTTTGTCTTAAACCATTTTGGGAAGAGGTACTAACAATATAAATTATTCCATATCTTGGACCATCACGATACATGGTATTTAATGTTTCTGAGAGTTTTGGCATTATTTCATCAAATACTTCTAGGCTGTTTATTACTACAACGATAAGTGGCTTTTTATTTTTATTCATTTTGTTATATAGTTCAAATGAACCATTGTAATCTACGAAAGTTTCTTTTCTTTTTTCTTGTTCTTCAAGAATCAATTCTAATACTCCAATTATTTTATCTGGTTCTGATTGAGTTACTACTTCTCCAACATGTGGGAATTTAGAGAATTTTTTTAGGGCTTCAGCACCCATATCTAATACATAGTAATTTATTTCTTGTGGCGTATGCTCACTTATACTTGACCACATTATTGTTGAAATTAACATTTCTTTTCCAGCACCAATTTGGCCAACAATGGCAATGTTGCCTTTTGATAGGTCTAATTCTAATAATCCTTGTTGTTGTTTTCTAGGCTCATCATATTCTCCAATAGCAGTATTATAAGTGTATGGAAGAATTTTATGTGAATATTTTTTACATATATTTTGTAAATAGATTACTTTTGGTACATTAGGTAACCATAATTGTCTTTTAACAAGTGTTTCCTTTTTGCTTGATGCATCAATATATTGTGTAATATTAATTAATTCTTCACCTTTACATTCTCTTTTAGTATCTCGTATTTTTTCATCATCAAAACTGTTAATTATATTGCCTATATTGTCAATGCATGATACTGATTGATCGGTCTTTTTCTGCATAGTTTCAGATGGATAGTATTTTGCTCCAGCCCATGCTGATTGGCCTAGGTTATAGTAATCATCATTTCCTACCTCTAGATAAAATGCTCCGATTTGTTTTAAATATGCGGCATCTGGTTTCTTTAATATCTCGTTTGAATCTCCAGCATCTTGTACTTTTAAACATACTTTAAATTTTGAGTTAGACCATATTTGGTCGTTTACAACACCACTAGGCTTTTGGGTTGCTAAAATCAGGTGCACTCCAAGAGATCTACCAATACGAGAAATAGAAATTAATTGTTCCATAAATTCTGGTTGTTGTTGTTTTAATTCGGCAAATTCATCACAAATAATTAATAGATGGCTCATTGGTTCTGATACTGAACCTTTACGATATAATGCTTGATATTTATAAATATTCATTGAACCTTCTTTTAACTTTTCACGAGCTTCATTAAATACTTGTTGACGTCTTTTAAGTTCTGACTCCATTGACGCAATAGCACGGTTAATTTCTGATTTGTCAAGGTTAGTTATAGTTCCTGCTAAGTGGGGTAATTTTATTCCTAGTTCGGAATTTTCAAAACTTAACGCTAGCCCACCGCCTTTATAGTCTATTAGAACGAATTGAACTTCATCAGGACTGTAGTTTACAGCTAGTGAAAGAACAAAGGTTATAATCCATTCACTTTTACCACTACCAGTAGTTCCAGCGATTAAGCCATGTGGACCATGTTGTTTTTCATGAATATCAATTTTAAAGAGTTCACCATTTTGATCAATACCAATAGGAGTCGCTAATGAATTGGTAGGATTATTATTTTTCCAACGTTCGTTAATATTTAATTGTTCTACTTTACCAACACGGTACATTTCTAAGAATGATAGACTAGTTGGTAATTCATATTTTGATTTTTCTAATACAAGTGGAATATTTGCTATTTTTTTAGCACATTCATATATATCAATATTATCTAGGTATTCAGCTTGAAATTGTTTTTGGTTTTCTTTTAATAATTTGTTCTTTATTAATCCTGATTGTATTTGATCAATCATAATAAATGCTTTTGTTTCGTTTGGTAGTGTCGACAAGCAATCATTAGAAATTAATATAGAAAATCCAAGATTTTGTTTATATTTAAGTATTTTTTTTATTAAGGAAACATTACGTATTGCAGAAATATCATCAGTAAATATTAAATAATACGGAGCATATTTCTTGTATCTTTTTTCATCGATGTTTTTCTTACTACCATCATCTTCTACTTTAGCATCTTCACCATCTTTTACTCTATTATCAAATGTCTTTTCAATATTCACCAAAACTTCATTTAATTCTTCAATATTATTAGCAAAATACCTTGTTTTCTTTTGATTATCCCAACAGTGAGGAATTATTTTTAAATAGTCCCATTTTTCTTGATTAGGTGTATATACAATTATTTTTAACTCAACATATGACTGCAAAGTCATTATTTGTAAAAATAAATTATCAATAAATTGTTTTTTGATGTTTTCATTACCAATTATTGCAGTTATATATTCTTCGGCTAGGGAAACAGTTTGTGGAGCATTTTCAATTTTTAATGATTTATTTATCATTTTTTTTAGATTAGTGTATAAAGTATCAACATCTTCAATGGAGAATCTATCTTCAGGAATATTTACATCAATTTTAGCATCAACAGTACCTGTCCCTAATTTTAATTGTAAGAAATCATCATGATCTATATTTTTTTCCCACAGTATTCGATTTCTTTGTTCTATCGCTTGTAGTAATTTTTCTTTACTTGGAGTATTCTCGATCATTGATTGTATTTGATTCTGTTTAATATTATTAATCTCAAGTTCTTTCTTTTGTAAGTATTTGTTATATTGTTCAATTCTTTTTAATTCTTTTTTCACGGTACGTTTTTTATTTATTATTCTGGCAATTGAAGGCCATAAAAAGGCTCCTATCATAGTTACTACCATTGTAGCAATAGATAATATCATACGGCTAGAATTACCACTAGAACCAATTTGTGAAAAACTAGATATTGTCGTAGCTATAGATATTCCAGATGTACAAACCATCGTTAATTGCGGACCTATTGTCGTTATTAGAGGGGCAGTTTCTTCTTGAATAGGAGATGGTGGCTCATCTATTTTTACTGTTTCTTCTTCTACAATCGAATCAAAACGTGGTGATTTAAAGAAATAATCATCTTTGGTATACAGTGGAGTATCTTCAGGAATTGTTGATGTGTATAATTTAAATTCTGTTTCTGAAACATCTACCGGTGTTAATGAAGAATGGTTAATTTTTATTTCAAATGGTGGATTATTTATAACAATTACATTTCCATAAAAGATTATTTTAAGTCCAAAACAAAACAAGTAATCACCAAAATAAAGATATTTTTTCTTTACTTGGCTATCATTAACTATAATGCTATTAATAGGTGTTTCTAATAACCATGTTCTGGTATTATCATCAAAGGTTAAATTTATAGTTCCTTGTTGCATTTCTGGAGCTTGATAACTAATATCGTAATCTACTGTATAACCAATTACTAATTGTTTTTTATTTATTTTTAATTTTTGAATATTAGGTTCATATATTGGTATGGCATAGATTAAATATTTTTCTTGAGTGGTTGATTCTGTAATTAATACTTTACTATAATTAGTAATTGTATCGCTACTTTTTTGTTCAACAATAACAGATGATGAGACATTGAAAATCCAAGAACAATCTTTTTCTTCAATGTTTCCTAGGAATAGTTCTGATGAACCATATATTGGATACATGCCACTAACTTTTGAAGGAAGGATTACTTTTTTGAAGAAATTACGATTAATTATATATATTATCATTATTAACACCACTCTACTCTTTATATTCTATTCTTTATATTCTATTATTTATTTTATTATACATTATTATCTTTTCTATGTCAATTATATGTCAATTAATTGATTAGTCTTTCTTTTTTATATATTTTTAGTTATTATTAAAGTGGTGATAGAATGATAGAATATCAAAAATTAATTACTTTTACTTATAAGAAAAATAATAAGAAATATCAAATATTAGTGGATAATAATAATAAGTACTTTTTTATGGAAATTAATCCATATACTTTAGAATTATCATATGTAAGAATAGAGGAATATATAGATTTTATTCAGATATTTTGTATTAATTCTCCAGTAGTAATGATAAAGAAAGATAAAAAAAATGGTAAAAAATTAAAGATTATTCCTAAGATTTTAATTACTGGTGGAGCAATAATACTATCTCTTTCTTCTGCATGTATTATTACTGAGGTAGTTGCTGAAGCAAGATATAATGCTAGAATTGCGGCATACTATGAAACACACGATATACAAGAAGAGATTCAAAGACATGTTTCTTTTGTGGTAGAAGACAAGGAAGATGATTTAATCATTGATGATAAATACTATAATGATCTTACCAATACGTTATATATTTATGATAATAAGTATATTGGTGAATATTTAGGAACCCAAGATATTAAAAAAGATGGAATGATTAAACTATTAAATGAGAATGATAAAATTAGTAGTAGATTTAAACCATTATTTAGAGAATACATTGATAAATTATATGAAACTTATCCACAAGCTGATAAGAGAATTTTATATGATAATTTAAAGGATTTGGAAGTTGTGGAATGTGATAAGGGAGAGTTAACCAGAAAAACTTTATCAATAGATTCATGTGCTTGTTATATTCCTAGAGAAAATAAAATTTACACATTAACGGATTATGAATATCAAAAGGGTACATGGGAATATCAGATTATTTTTCACGAAATATCTCATGCTCTTAGAATGTCTAATATATATCGTGATAATGGAGAAACTATTAAAATTCAAGCTACTGGTAGTTCACTAAATAATGTTATAATAGATGAAGCATTAAATTCATTATTTGCTGTTAGTTTATTTGATTATGAAGAAAATGATATTGCTTATCAATTACAAAGTAATTATTTAAATACTATGTTAGAATGTATGGATAATTACTCATTAGATGATTACGTTAATCATAGTTTAAGTTATTTTGCTAATAAACTCGATGAGCATAATGAAGATAATAACTATGCTACTACTATTTTAAATTTAATAGATGTACAATATCAAGATTATCATAGTGATAAAATAGATATTATACAAGTAGAATATTATCCAATATATGACTATATTTCGAATATGTACTATTTAAAATATATTAATAATAGTATGTCATACAATGAAGCTAAAATAGTTGCTGATACACTTGTTAGTAGTATTATGTTTGATGTACCAGAAGAATATAATATAGATACTAGTAGATTTTATAATAATTTAGATAAGTACTGCAAAGAAATTGGAATAGATACTATTAATACTAAAGGATTAAAATAAGATTATTAGAGTCTGTAAATAAATTTGTGTAAATAAAAATTCTTATCTTATTTAATGATGTAGAAATAAGATTAACTAAATGGAATTTATCTACAATAATGTTAGCAATTGGAAACATTTTCTTTATAAGTGAAATATAAGGAGAATACATATCTATTACAAT
>ERZ857629.631-NODE-631-length-45869-cov-6.458615_pt1 | contig 45869 bp, 30 predicted proteins | sample MGYA00519700_ERZ857629 | MGnify/ENA primary metagenome ERZ857629 (study PRJEB31778, sample SAMEA3449351) | human gut metagenome | biome: human gut; feature: human-associated habitat; material: faeces | place: United Kingdom | collected 2010/2012 ... | reverse complement strand
CCCATGCAAGCGTTTTTTAAACTTATATATAATATTATTATATATATTTATAAAATAAGGACAAAATTGGCACTTTTAAGCACAAAATAAACCGCGCGCAAAGAACTTTATGTGAAAATATAAAACAAAGCGTGAGAGCATGAAATATATTTTTGAAAAAAAGCCAATTTTCGACCCAATTTTAAAAATCGACAAATCAAAAATATGAAACAACATTTTTGTTTCAGCCCTAAAAAAGCGCAAAAAGAAAAAGTGCCTTATTTTGACACTTTTTTTCTTGCAACATTTCCCTCTTTAATGCGGATTGTTTCAAAATTAGAAACAGGTTTGAACTTGAACTGTGTTCCTGTGATGATTGTTTGATATTTACTCATTTTTTCATAGAGTCTGCGTTGTCTTGTTGTGTCAAGTTCACTGAACACATCATCAAGAACCAAAATTGGCTCTTCTCCAATTTCTTTTTCAAAAATTTCAAGTTCGGCAAACTTTAAAGCAAGAACAATGCTTCTTTGTTGACCCTGGCTTGCAAAATTTCGTGCATCTTTGCCGTTTAGTTCAAAATAAATATCATCACGGTGTGGGCCAACCGAAGTATAGCCAAGTTCAATATCTCTGTCTAAATTGAATTTCAAAGACTTCAAAAGTTCGGCTTTAATTTCCTCAGCAGTTGTTCCCTTTGCCCCAACATATTCAATTTCAAGGTCATCTTTACTTGAAGAAATAAATTTCAAAGCCTCTTTTGCAGGAGTTTTCAATTTTTCAATAAACGATTTGCGCGTTTTTATAATCAGTGACGCAATTTGAGCAAGTTGCTCGTCCCACACGCCAATTTGAGCAAGCAAAAGCGAGCGGTCTCTTTCGGTTTTCAAAAGTTTGTTTCTTTGAAGCAAAACTTTGTTATATCGCTGAATCAAATTATAATATGAGCCCGAAAGTTCACTTATGTCGGTGTCCATAAAGTCTCGGCGTTTATCTGGCGAAGCAGACACAATTTTAAGGTCGTCGGGAGAAAAATATACCACAACCAAATTTCCAAAAACTTCACTCATTTTTGAAACTGGATTTGAATTTATGAAAAATTTCTTTTCACCTTTGGTGTTAAGCGTATATGAAAGGTTCATTTGACCAAACTTACGGTCTAGCAAAATTTCAACTTTTGCCTCGGAAGAACCGTCTTTGATAAGTTCGCTCATGTTGCTTGTTCTTGGGCTTTTTGTTGTTGCCGAAACAACAATGCTTTCAACCAAATTGGTTTTGCCTTGTCCGTTTGCACCCGACACCAAAGTTATCTGCATTGGAAAATCGACTATTTGATAGTCGTAGTTTCGAAATGACACAAGTTTAACAGTTTTTATTTTCATATTCAAATTATACAATATTTTCCTCCATTTTGTCTATCAAACCATTTATTTTGTTTTGTAAAATAACTTGTTTTTTTCGATAACTTATAATATAATTAGTTTTGACTATAAACATAAGAGGTAAAAATGGAGCAAGAATTCACAGACGATTTAATCATCGCATCAGGAAAAAATGTAGACATCAACGAAATTTGGAAAAAAGCGCTTGAAATTTTGCAAACCAGCAAAAAGATTTCTCAAGTTGCCTATGAAGTTTGGATTGTTACTCTTGAACCTGTTGACATTAAAGGAAACACATTTGTGTTGAGTGCACCAAGCATTTCACACAAAAAACGCATTGCAACCGCCGAAATAAAAAAAGAAATCACATCGGCACTCAACCAAACACACAGTTCTATCACCGCAGTCGACTTTGTTGTGAAAAATGGCAAAGAAGAATATGAAACCGAGCAACCACTTGAAATTTCAAAAGAAAGTTCTTCTGAAACAGTTTCTTCTTCATTTGACCCAAAATATACTTTTGACACTTTCGTTGTTGGAAGTTCAAACCAGTTTGTTACAGCAGCCGCCAAAGCAGTTGCCGAAAATCCCGCTGGAAAATATAACCCACTATTTATCTATGGCGGAGTTGGTCTTGGAAAAACCCACCTTCTTCACGCAATTGGAAACTATATCACCGAAACCAAACCTGAACTTAAAGTTGTTTATGTAACTTGTGAAAAGTTTGTGAACGAACTTATCAACAGTATCTACGACTCAAAGAAAAGCGCATCAACATCTTTCACCGGTTCTTTCCGTGAAAAATATAGAAAAGCAGATGTTTTGATTGTTGATGACATTCAAGGTATCATTGGCAAAAACGCAGTTCAAACCGAATTCTTCCACACTTTCAACGACCTTAATGATGCAGGAAAGCAAATCATCATTTCATCTGACCGCCCACCAAAAGAACTCACTGCCCTTGAAGAAAGACTTCGCTCTCGTTTTGAATGGGGTCTTATGGCAGACATTGGAGTTCCAGACCTTGAAACCAAAATTGCAATTTTGATTAAAAAAGCACAACTTGAACATTATAATGTTTCAAGAGATGTTATCGAATATATTGCCGGAGTTCCAAGCACCAACATTCGTGAAATTGAAGGAATGCTCAACCGTGCAGTGTTCTATTCTGGACTTATCGGTGCCGGAATCGTGACTCTTGACAACGCAAGAGAAGCACTCAAAAACATTGTTGTTGAAGACGAAAGCAAACTTGACGCAGGCAGAATTGTTGATGCAGTTTGCAGATATTATAACATTAAAAAAGAAGAACTTCTTGCAAGAAAAAGAACCAAAGAAATTGCAAGTGCAAGACAAGTTGCAATGTTTTTGATTTCTGACATGCTTGACATGCCTCTTGCAGCAGTTGGCAATATTTTCGGAAAAGACCACGCAACAGTTATCTATGCAAAAACTCGCGTTGCAGAAGACATGGCGAAAGACAAGAAGTTTGCAACCGAAATAAATGACATTAGACAAATGGCGAAAGGAAAATAATGATTGCAAAATTTGAAAAAGCAAGTTATAATATAAAAGATAAAGGAGAAAACTATGAAACTTATTTGTGAAGGTTTAGATTTGAGCGATGCAGTTTTGAAAGTTATCAAAGCAACAGCAACAAGAACAACAAACCCAATTTTGGAAGGAATCAAACTTCGCGCTGGTGAAGATTGCCTTACCCTTTCAGCAACCGACCTTGAAATTTCAATTGAAAAAAGCATTCCTGCCGACGTTAAAATTGAAGGTGAAGTCGTTGTTCCTGGAAAATTCTTTGCAGACTTTGTAAAAAAACTTTCAGGCGAGCAAATTGAACTCAGTTTAACAGAAAATAAAACACTTAAAATTGAATATACAGACAGTGAGGGTTTCCTTCAATGCATGAATGTTGAAGAGTTCCCAGAAATCAAAGACCTTGTAAACCCAGAAAAAGTTGTAATGAACCAAAAAGATTTGAAAGATCTTATCAACAAAACAATTTTCTCTGTTGCAATTGATGACGCAAGACCAATTTTGAAAGGATGCCTCTTTGAAATTGCAAAAGACCACATCACTTCTGTTGCACTTGATGGCTATCGTTTGGCAATGGCTAAAAAACCAATCAAGTCTACAACCGCAGAATTTTCAACAATTGTTCCAGCAAGAACACTTGGCGAAATTGCAAAACTTTTGGAAGGCGACGATGACAACGAGATTGAACTTTTGATTCAAAAGAACTATCTCATGATCAATGTGAATAACACCAGAGTTATCACCCGTCTTCTTGAAGGCGACTTCATTAACTATAAACAAGTAATTCCACAATCAACTTCATCAACAATCTTGGTGAATAAGAAACAACTTGAATATGGTCTTGAACGTGCAAGCCTTCTTGCAAGAATGGACAAAAACAACCTTGTAAAGTTTGACATTCGCGACAAACTTTTAACAATCACCAGTGCATCAGACATTGGAAATGTTACAGAAAATATTACAGTTTCACTTGACGGAAAAGACATTGTGATTGCTTTCAACGCAAGATATATGAGCGAATGCATGAGAAACATTGAAGATGACTTCATCAAAATCAACTTTACTTCTCCAATTGCTCCATGCACCATTTGTCCAAGCGAAGGCGACGACTATTTGTTCCTTATCCTTCCAGTTCGAATCGTATCATAATAAAGGTGGCTTATAATAATGAAAAAAGAAATCAAAACAAACAAACTTATGACAGTTCTTTTATATGGCCTTCTTGCTCTTTGCGTTGTGCATTGCGCTTTCCTTCTTCTTGGGCTCTTTGATGTTTTAACACCAGCATGCCTTGAAAGAAAATATTTCAACTATGTTATCGCATTTGTCCTTGTTGGCGTTTTAATTGGACTTTATGTTTTGTTCATGTTCATTGAAACAAAAAAGAATCTTGTAACTCCAACTTGGTTTAAAGTTGTGCTCTATGTTGGACTTTATGTGTTCATGAATGTTTACTATTATCTTGGACTTTATGAATCTCTTGCAGGAATCATTGTTTCATATGTTTTCCTTGGACTTGTTCTCAACATTTTCGCACTTGCAATCTTCTTTAACACACAAAAATCAGATGCCGGATTTATCAAAACATCAAACACATATACTTGTTTCAGTGTTTTCGCAATTTCAACATGCTTTGCAACAATTTTTGAAGTGTTTGCAAGCACACTCAAAATCATCTTCATCAAATCAAGCACATTCGCTTCACTTTCAATGTTTGTTCTTGACATTTGCGTTGTGATTTTGGTTTCACTTCTCTTTGCAGTAATGTTCAGCATTTCACTTGCAAAAAGCAAACGCCTTATCAATGGTTGCCTTATCAAGGTATATCCAACAAACAAACCAGCAAAACAAGTTAAATAATAAAACAAAAAGACCCCAAATTTTGGGTTCTTTTTTTTGTGCAAAAATTATCGGCAGAAATTATACTTTTTACATAAATTGCTGATATCGGCAAAGTCAATAATTTTTTCAAGTTTTGCCGATAACGGCAAGATGTTAAATTTTGTTTAATCTGCCACGGCAAACAGCCGTGCAGAAACTTTTTCTGTTTTTTCTTACTTTTGTGCCTAAAAAGTTTAATATTTGCTATTCTGTTTTTTCAAAAAAGCAGTAAACCACATATATAATTATATTATTATACATAAAAAACTATAATCAATTGAACAATTGAGGTTGACAAAAGCGGTCAAATGCTATTATAATAGGTTCACTATGCCTGTTGCATAGGAATGATTTTTAAGGAGCGACATTTATGAAAAGAACTTATCAACCTAAAAAAGCAAACAGAAAAAAGGTTCATGGTTTCAGAGCAAGAATGGCAACCAAGGGTGGCAGAAATGTTCTTGCTAGAAGAAGAAATAAAGGCAGAGCAAAAATTGCTGCATAGTTTTGGAGCAAAATAATGCTTAAAAGAGAATATCGTCTCAAAAAGAAATATCAGTTTAACTATGTATACCGTGTAGGCAAAACCGCACACGGCAAGTTTTTGGTTGCGGTTTATAGCCCGAGCAAAAACAAAAATGTTAGAATCGGAATATCAGTAAGCAAGAAGGTGGGCAATGCAGTTCAAAGAAACCGTGCCCGCCGTTTATTGCGTGAAGCGATTTCTCAATTTCTTGATAAACTTGACCCAAATTTCAACATTATCATTGTTGGAAAACAATCTATCCTTGAACAAAAGTCTGACAGTGTTACAGCAGACCTTAAAGCAGTTTTGGAAAGGACAGACCTTCTCTCATGAAAAAGTTCTTCACCTTTTTAATAAGCATTCCAAAATATATTGGACAAGGACTTATTTGGATATATAAAAAGTGCATATCTCCTTTTCTTCCCCATTCATGCAAATATATCCCATCTTGTAGCACCTACACTTCGGGAAGCATTCGCGAGTGGGGATTTTTTCGTGGAACAGCACTTGGAATTAAACGAATTTTAAAGTGCAATCCACACTCCAAAGGCGGTGTTGACCCCGTGAAAACAAATCTTAAAGGAGATTATAAATGGCTAATGTAGCACTTCTCGCATCAGCAGTTTCTGCACCAACTGGTCTTTGGCCAACAATCATGAACTGGATTGAGTCGTCGGTTGTGAACTATGGCTGGGTGATTATTCTCTTCACCCTGCTTATCAAAGCATGTCTTTCTCCACTTGACTTGCTTTTGAAATTTTCAACCAAAAAGACAACTTTGGTTCAGCAAAAACTTGCGCCACAAATTGCAAGAATAAACAAACGTTGTGGCGACGACAAGCAACAAGCACAAATGCAAACCCAAGCCCTTTACAAAAAAGAAGGCTTCAATGTTTTTGGTTCTTGCATTGTAACCCTTGTAAACCTTGTTGTTACAATGGTTGTTTTCTTCACACTCTTTGCATCTCTTCGTCAAATGAGTGCCTATAAAGCAATCAACCAATATGCTCAAATGGAGCAAGCATATGTTTCAACCTTGCAGGTTAAAACAAAAGAAAATTTCATCAATCTTATCAACACAAACCTTGAAGGAACCGGAAAAACCTATGAAAGCGAATTTAAAACCGCTTTTGAAGGTGACGGAACCGAAGAAAACAAAGGATATTTCTATTATGTTTTCTCAACCTCTGACGAAGAAAAATTGGAAGAATTGAAAAATCAAGTTGCCTACACTTCATCAGAAGGCGTTGATGTTTCACTTTATTCAGTTTTGGAAACAGCCGAAAATTCTGCCGCTGTTGACGCAACCAATTCAGCATCGGAAGTTTGGAAAAAAGTGAAAGACAGTTGGCTTTGGATTGGAAACATCTGGGTTTCAGACAACTATAAAAGCCCACTTCCATCATATTCAGACTTAAAAAGCATGGCAAACAATTCAAAAAATAAAGAATATAAAGCCTATGTAAACTCTATCGACCAAAAACTTTATGGTGTTGTTACATCTTCTGTTCACGCTCAAAACAGCCGTTGGAATGGATATTATATCCTTGCAGTTTTATCTGCTGGTCTCACTTTCCTTTCACAATGGCTCACAGAACTTTTGCAAAAATCAAAGAACAAAAAAGTGAACGACCTTGTTCAACAATCAAACCAACAAGCAGGCGCAATGAAATTTATGAAAATTTTCCTTCCTGTGATGATGGTTATCTTTGTCCTCACTTCTTCTGCATCTTTCGGACTTTATATTGTTGCAAGTTCACTCATCTCAATGTTGATTTCAACTTTAACAAGCCTTATCGTGAACGCATGCTATAAAAAGAAAGAAGAAGAGATTGTTGCAACTCTTGAAAGAGAAGCAATCAGATCAATGAAAAAGAGCAAAAACGAAAATGTTCAAACTTTTAACAAACACAAAAGATAAATTCAGGAGAAAACTATGAAAAGCATTGAAACTCAGGGAAAAACTGTTGACCAAGCAATTGAACTTGGACTTTATAAACTTGGACTTACTCGTGACCAAGTGAAAATTACAATTTTGGAACAAGCAGGACTTTTCAACAAAGCCCACGTTAAACTTTCGGTTGGAGAATCTAGTGAATCTGAAACAACACTTAAAACTCTTGCAGAAGAACTTCTTGCAAAAATGGGTCTTGAAATTACTGTTTCTGTGGAAGAACAAGAAGACAAGTTTTTGGTTGAAGTTGGCGGAGAAGACGCAGCAATTTTAATTGGCAAGCGCGGTGAAAGCATGGATGGTTTCCAATTCCTTTTGAACGCACTTTTCAACAAAGGCAAAAAACATGACGAATATAAAAGAGTTGTTGTTGACAGCAATAACTATAAATCTCGCCGTGAGGATACATTGAAAATCCTTGCAGAAAGAACCGCAGCCCGTGCAATTCGTGAAAATCAAGACATTCGTTTAGAGCCAATGAGCGCAAACGAAAGAAGAATCATTCACGCTGCTCTTGCATCATCTGACAAAGTTGAAACTGAAAGCAAAGGCAACGAACCAAACCGTTATGTTGTGATTAAACTTAAAAACAAGAAAAAGAAATCCGAAGAAAACCAAAATCGTGAAAATAACGACTAAAAAAAGCAACCGCAAGGTTGCCTTTTTTATTGCTCCTTTCAAAAATATTTTCAAACTCCACTATAAAAAATGTAACAAAATAAACTTTGCTTTTAGCGGTTAAAACCAACATACTAACCCAATTATAATGATTTTATAAAACTGCTATATATAAATAATATCATTATAAAAAAGTTTTTATTGCATTTTAAAACATGTTGTATTATAATTTGCATATGAAAAATTTATGTTCAAACACAATTGCTGCAATTTCAACCCCACTTTCAAGCGGGGCTATTTCTGTTGTTCGAATGAGCGGACAAGAAGCAGTTCAAATTGCAGACAAAGTATTTTCAACAAAAGATGGAAGAACTCCATCATCTTTCACCCCAAGAATGATGACATTTGGAACTTTTGATGCCGGCTCTTTCAAAGAAAAAGCACTTTGCGTTGTGTTTAAAGCCCCACACAGTTTTACTGGTGAAGACATTGTTGAATTTCAATGCCACGGTGGCGTTACTTTGACAAAAGGCATTTTACAAGCACTTTTGAATAGTGGTGCAGTTTTGGCAAAACCTGGCGAGTTCACAAAACGCGCATTCATGAACGGCAAAATGGCTCTTAGTGATGCCGAGGGCATGATGGACATGATCAATGCAGAAAGCGAAGCCGAGATTCGCGCAGGATATAATCTGCTTTCAGGCGAACTTTCAAAAACTGCCTTTTCTGCGCAAAAAGAACTTGTTGACATTTTAAGCGAAATTGAAGTTTCGTTTGATTATCCAGAAGAAACCATTCTTTATATCACAAAAAGCAACGCAAAAAATCGTCTTGAAGAACTTTCAAAAACTCTTGATAAAGTTTTGAAAACTTCTTCTGCTGGACAAATGGTGAAAAACGGCGTTAGCGTTGCCATTGTTGGAAAACCAAATGTTGGAAAATCTTCACTTTTAAACAAACTTGTAATGGACGAAAAAGCAATCGTAACCCCAATTGCAGGAACCACTCGTGATGTTATTGAAGCAACTCTTTCAATAAACGGTCTCAAATTTAACCTTTATGACACCGCAGGCATTCACGAAACAAAAGACCAAATTGAAAAAATTGGTGTGGACAAAGCAAAAAACATTATAAAAGGTGCCGACATTGTTTTGTTTGTGAAAGACAGCGACAATTTTGACTGCGAAGACAAAGAGGTTGAAGACCTTTTGAAAAAACACAAACATCTTATCATCATTAACAAATCAGACAAACTCAAAAACTTTAAAGACACCGAAGATACAATTCATGTTTCCGCCCTTAAAGGTGAAAACATTGAAAAAGTTGCAAACAAACTTTATTCCCTTGCTTGCGAAGACAAAGCAATGCAAGACGGACTTATGGTTGCATCTGAAAGACACATTTCTGCTTTGAAACAAGCAAAAGAAAACATTGACAACGCAATTGCTGAAATTGACAATTTTACACTTGACCTTATCACCATTGACCTTAACCTTGCCTATCAAGCGCTTGGCGAGATTACTGGAAGCACAACAAGTGAAGACATTATCGACGCAATTTTCAGCAAATTCTGTTTAGGAAAATAAAATGAAAAAAACATATGACGCAATTGTTATTGGTGCTGGGCACGCAGGCTGTGAAGCCGCACTTGCCCTTGCAAGAACCAATCAAAAAACCGCACTTGTCACCCTTGAAGAAGATGGGGTGGCTTTTTTGGCATGCAACCCAAGCATTGGCGGAACCGCAAAAGGACATCTTGTTTGCGAAATAGACGCACTTGGCGGACAAATGGGAATCAATGCCGACAAAACAACTCTTCAACTTCGCATGTTAAACCTTGGAAAAGGCCCTGCTGTTCACTCACTCCGTGCACAAGTTGACAAACATGCTTATCACGACGAAATGTTAAAAACCATAAAAAGCCAAGAAAATCTTGACCTTATTTTAGACGAGGGCGTTGAAATTTTAACCCAAAATGGAGCAGTTTCTGGTGTTCGTCTTAAAAGTGGAAAAGTTCTTGACGCAAGAGCATGCGTTGTTACAACTGGTGTTTATCTCAACTCTCGAACAATCATCGGACAAGAAATTGAAGACAAAGGCCCTGCAACATTCAAAAATGCAAAAGGCGGACTTGCTGAAAGCCTTGCTTCACTTGGCTATGAAATTCGTCGTTTCAAAACCGGAACCCCACCTCGCCTTGAAAGCAAAACCATTGACTATAAGTGCTTCGAAGTTCAAAAAGGTGACAGAAACATTCAAACATTCTCCTTCCTCACCAAAAAGCAAAACAAGAACACTCATGTTTGCTATCTTGGTTACACAACCGAAAAAACAAAACAAATCATTTTGGACAATCTCGACAAAGCCCCAATGTATAACGGAATCATCAACGGCATTGGCCCAAGATATTGCCCATCAATTGAAACAAAAATTGTGCGCTTTGCAGACAAAGACCGCCACCAAGTTTTCCTTGAACCAGAAAGCGTTCGAACAAGCGAAATTTATCTTCAAGGCATGAGCACATCAATGCCAAAAGACATTCAAGTTCAAATGGTGAAAAGCATTCATGGTCTTGAAAACTCGCAGATTTTGAAATATGGCTATGCAATTGAATATGACTGCATTAACCCACAAGGCATGCTTGCAACCCTTGAAAGCAAAAAAGTTAAAGGATTGTTCACCGCTGGGCAAATCAACGGCACAAGTGGCTATGAAGAGGCTGGCGCGCAAGGCATTCTTGCAGGCATCAATGCAAGCCTTTATCTTCGAAACAAACCACAAATTGTTTTGTCGCGTGACAGTTCATATCTTGGAGTTTTGGTTGACGACCTTACTGTTAAAGGAACAATTGAACCATATCGAATGATGACAAGCCGTGCAGAATATCGCTTGCTTCTTCGCCAAGACAATGCCGATGCACGTTTAACACAAATTGGCCGTGACGCAGGTCTTGTTTCAGACGAAAGATATGAAGCATTTCTTGAAAAGATGAAGAACATTGAAAAAATCAAAGCAAGATGCAAAACTCATTTAAAGCCAACCGAAAAACTTGCGTCTTATCTTGAAGAAATCGGCGAAGCGCCTGCGCCAAACGGACTTTCAATTGAAAATCTTGTGAAAAGAAGCCGTGTTGATGTTATGAACGTTGCAAGAAAACTTGGACTTTTCAGAAACTATAAAAAACCTGAAATTGTCGAGGCTTTCACCGCAATCAAATATGCCGGATATCTTGAACGCGAAAAAATGCTTATTGAAAAAGAAAAGAAACTTGAAGAGAAAAAACTTGACCCTGACACAGACTATTTTGCAATGAAAGGACTTCGAACCGAAGCAATGCAAAAACTTGCCGAAATCAAGCCTCTCACAGTTGGCGCAGCAAGCCGAATCAGCGGTGTGAACCCAGCCGACATCACCATTCTTCTCATGAACCTTAAAAACAACTAGACCCATATTGACAAACAACTTTTTGTGCATTATAATATTTGTGTATTTATTTGGAGGACAACAATGGAACCACTCAGAATTGGAAAAGAAGACCTTATCTATCATGCATTTTATCTTGTAAAATCCCGCACAAAAGCCGTTTCACCAAGCCTTTCATATGCCCAAGTGAACAAATATATCGAAGATGTTAAAGCAGGGCTTGACCAATATAACATCAACTATGAAATCTTCAATGGCGCAACAAAAATTTCTGCAAACAAAGGTTTCAGACAAGATGTTTTCAACCGCATGGTGAACGTTTATATGATAAACGACAAACAAAACAAGAGATATGTTCTTCCAAGCGAAATTGAAGAAGACATTCTCTATGCAAGAACATCATCTGTTGCCCCACTCTTTCTTCGTGGATTTTTGGAACCAATAGGCTATGAAGAAGTTTTGAATCTTAACGCAAAAAACAAAGAATCAGAACCTGGTGACGACAATCAATAATCACAAATCATGAAACAGAAAAAGACATCTTTAAAAGATGTCTTTTTTTTTGTCCACTATTCAACCGTAACGCTTTTTGCAAGGTTTCTTGGTTTGTCTGGATTTTTGCCAAGCCCCACAGCAGTTTCAAGCGCAATTTGTTGCAAAGATATGATTGCAAGCAAACTGCAAAGAGTTGTTTCAAATTCTTGAAGTTCAATCCTAAAATCCGAGCATCCTTTTGAAAAACTTTTTGGTGAAACCAAAACAACAACTCCCCCACGCGAATGAACTTCTTCTGCCGAAACAATGGTTTTCTCGTGCATGTTTTTGTCGGTTGAAATAACAAAAACTGGCGTGCCTTTGTCTATCAATGCAAGAGTTCCATGTTTCAGTTCGCCCGCAGGATACCCCTCGGCACTTTTATAGGAAATCTCTTTCAATTTCAAAGCACCTTCAAGCGCTGTGATGCTGTCATATTGACGACCAACAAAGAAAACTCGATTTGCATTTTTGACCATTTCCACAATTTCTTTTGAAACGCCAAAACAATTTTTTGTTGCCTCTTCAAGTTTTTCAAGAGCGGAAACATCAAAGTTTTCATCTTTCAAATATCCCGATAAAATTCTGAAAACAAGAAGCATTGCAACATAGGCTTTGGTTGACGCAACACCAATTTCCTTTCCCGCACAAAGCAAAACCGAAACATCGGCAAAGCGTGCCATGCTACTTTCTTTTGCATTTACAAGGGCAAGGATTTTATATCCATTTTCACGGCATTTTTCACCCGCTTTTAAAGTGTCTGCTGTTTCGCCACTTTGACTTACTAAAATTGCAAGAGTGTTTGGCTCTTTGGCTGTTTTATCATAGCGATATTCACTTGCAATGAACGCTTTTGCAGGAATGCCAAGGGTTTCAGACAAGATTTTTGAGCCATATAGTCCCGCGTGATATGCCGTTCCACAGGCAATGACATGAATATTTTTTACCCCATTGAAAATGTCAAGAACATCTGCAAGGTTTTCTCTTTTTGAATAGGCACTGCAAATGCGCTTTATGACTGCTGGGGTTTCAAAAATTTCTTTTTGCATGAAAAACGAACAACCACACTTTTCAATTTCCTGATTTTCAAAGTCAAGTTCTTCAAAACAAACTTTTTTCTTTTTCAAACAATTGTCATAAACTTGAATCTTGTTTTTTGAAACAACAGCAAACTCTCCATCTGAAAGTGCATAATATTTCGCCCCTTTTTCAAAACACAAAACATCACTTGCCACCATGTTTCCACTTTTTGTTTTTGCAACATAAAGTGGACTTGATTGTTTTGCAACGAAAATGTCTTGTGATTTTTTGTTTAAAAGCGCAAAAGCAAAACTTCCAACAAGTCTGTCGCAGGCTTTTTTCAACCTTTCAAGAGGTTCTCCACTTTGTTTTGCAATCAAATTGCACACAACTTCTGTGTCGGTGTCGGTTTTGAAAACCACGCCTTCACTTTCAAGTTCATTTTTTATTTCTGCATAGTTTTCAATTACACCATTGTGAACAATTGCAAAATTCTCACACTCTGACAAAATTGGATGTGCATTTTTCTCGCACGGAATGCCATGGGTTGCCCAACGAGTGTGTGCAATTGCAGTTTTAAAATTTGCATTTTCGCAAAAATCTTTAATGTTTTCAACAAATCCTTGCTTTTTGAAAACCTCTATTTTCTTGTTTTTAATGCCAGCAATTCCCGCCGAATCATAGCCACGATATTCAAGTTTTTCAAGCGCCCCAAAACAAATTTTTGATGCGTCACATTTTGAAACAATTCCAACTATTCCGCACATATGCCGTTCTCCTGAATGATTTTGTACACCACACTTTCAAGATATGAAGCAAGATTTTTTGAAACACTTTCGTTTTCACTTTCAACCATGATTCGGATTTTTTGCTCAGTTCCCGATGCACGAACAAGCACTCTTCCATTTCCTGCAAGTTCTTGTTGAACAAGCAAAATTGCATTTGAAAGAGTTTCACTTCCAAGAACACGAAGTTTGTCTTTGGTTTCAATGTTAATGTTAAATTGCGGATATTTTTCACACTGGCAAAACTCACTTGCAAGCATGTTCGACTTTTTAAGGCAAGATGCAAGCGTTACTGCCGACAAAATTCCGTCACCAGTTGGCAAACAATTTTTAATGATAATGTGCCCCGACTGTTCCCCGCCAAGAAGCAAATTTTGCTTTTTCATGATTTCAAGAACATATTTGTCGCCAACATCTGCCCTTTCAAGCGAAATTCCACGCTTTTCGAGAGTTTTTTGCACGCCCATGTTTGTTTGGCTTGTTCCAACAACTTTGTTTTTGGAAAGTTGATTTCTTGCCTTAAAAAATGTTGCAAGACCGGTCAAAATTTTGTCGCCATCAAGTTCGTTTCCTTTTTCGTCAATTGCAATAAGTCTGTCCGAATCACCATCGAAAGCAAAACCGACATCGGCATTTTTTCTTTTCACAAGTTTTGCAAGCGTTTCTGTGTGAAGCGAACCACAACCGCAGTTTATTTTTTCTCCGCAAAGCGAGCAACTTGTTTTATATATTTTAGCGCCAAGTTTTTTGAAAATTCTTGGAGCAATAATGCTTGATGCCCCATTCGAGCAATCAAGAACAATTCGCATTCCGTGAAGAGGAACGCCTTTTTTAAGAAGAAACTTTTCATAGGTTTTTAAAAGACTTTTTTCATAGTATAATTTTCCAACATCGGTTGGAGAAACATTTTTTGTTTTGATAAATCCCCTTTCAATTTTTTCTTCCTCTGAATCTTGAAGTTTTTCTCCTTTGCAGAAAATTTTAATTCCGTTATATTCTGGTGGATTGTGGCTGGCAGTTATCATAATTCCAAAGTCGAAACTTTGCGACAAAAACGCCAAAGCCCCTGTTGGAGCAACACCAACATAGTGCACATTTGTTCCGCCACACATGAGCCCAGCGCAAATTGCTGAAACAATCATGTCACCCGAAACCCTTGTGTCTTTTGCAACAACAACTTTTGAACCCTTTTCAAGGCTTTGACTTATGCTGTTTCCGCACTTGAAAGCAATGTCAAAAGTGATGTCTGAAAGTGCAACTCCACGAATTCCATCAGTTCCAAAAAATACTGACATTAGTTCTCCTTTTCAAGATATTTTTTTGCTTTTTCTGGTTTTGTTTGCATTCGGCTTCTTCCAATTGCAAAGCAGTTGTCGCCTACATTTTTGTCAACATTGGTTCCTGCGCAAACAAAGGCTTTTTCACCAATTGTAACCGGCGCAATAACATTTACACTTGAACCAACAAATGCTCCGTTTCTCACAGTTGAGCGCGATTTTGTTTTTCCGTTATAGTTCACAAAAACCACACCACAACCAATGTTCACATTCTCGCCAACATCGGCATCGCCAACATAGGAAAGATGACTGACTTTTGAGCCCTTTCCAATCCTGCTGTTTTTGATTTCTACGAAGTTCCCAATTTTTGCATTTTCACCAATTTCGCAGTTTGGGCGCAGATGAGAAAATGGGCCAATTTTTGCGTTTTCCAAAACAACAGAATCTTCCAAAACCGAGCATGCAACTGTTGAGTTCTTGCCGATTTTGCAGTTTGTGATAATGTTGTTTGGAAACAAAATTACACCATCTTCTAGAACGCTTTCCCCAAAAATAATGTTGTTTGGATAAAGAGTTACAGTCCCATTTATAACAACGCTTTTTTCAACAAAACAATTGTCTTTGGCATTCATTTTATAAATAATTTTAGAGTTTTTCATGGACAAATCCTTGTGAACAAAACAAAATTTGCTCACGCTTTATTTTATGTTTTTTGACTGTGAGGCGTTCATTTTTTGCTAAAACCCCCTGAAATGCCCATTTTTTCTAGAAAAATTGGCGATTTTATTGATTTTTTGGTCAAAATCGTTTTGCATGTGTTTTCAAATATGGTAAAATTAAATCAGATAAAGCAATAGTGAAATGCACTATATGCTTCTTTAAGGAGGCCTTTTAGGTATGAATAAAACTGAATTTTTAAGAGAAATTGCAAATGAAACTGGGGCAACATTGAAAGACACACAAAAATTCTATGATGCATATGTAAAAACAGTTCAAAACGCACTCAAAAAAGGAGAGAAAATTGCACTTGTTGGTTTCGGAACATATGAAGCAAAACGTAAACCTGCAAGAGAATGCACAAACCCAATGACAGGCGCAAAAGTTAAAGTTGAGGCTTGCAACGCTCCTGCTTTGAAATTTGGCAAAAACTTCAAAGAATCTTTGAACTAATAGGCATGAAAAAAGAACTGCAAAAGCGGTTCTTTTTTTTGTGCTTTTTATTTGTCAACAGCCAAAAAGTTGGCTATATTTTCTTTTATAATTTATTCAAAAAATTCACGCTAAAACAAACGCCACAAAATAAAAATGCATGTATATTTTACATGCATTTTATATTTTTATACTCGTGATTTTTTCTTTACGAAAACAACAATCAAGATAAACAAAACAAACACAACAATTGCAATAAGTCCAACTGAAAGTTTTGTAAGTTTTGGCTGATATACCGCCGAAACCGACATTTCACCAGTAACGGTTTGGTTTGGTTCTCCCCAACGCACAAATTCATATTCAACAAACAAGTTTCCTTTCTTTTGTGGAGGGTCGATGTTTTGATTCACCGAAGAGCCATATTCCAAAATTTTCGAATCAACTTCATGCCCATTTTCGTCAAGATATGTGATTTCATAGGTTCGAAGAACTTTGTCATATTGAGCAACAATTTTCATGTTTCGAGTTATTGTTGAAAAGTCTTGATCCCAACCTTTGAAAATATAGTCATATTGTGCAGTTGACTCTTTTGTTGGGTTTAAAGGAGCAACAACTCTTTCGTTTTCTTTCACAATTTGTTCTTCGCCATAAATTTCTCCGTCATTATAAAAGATGACTGTGAAATATAATCTTGCAGTTTGGTCTTCACCCCAAGCGTTGTCTGTATTGAAATATTTGCTGTTTTTATAATAGTTGTTATCATAAATTGCAAAGTCGCCTGTTCCCTTTTCGTCTTCTGAATAGTTGATTGAAGAAGAAAGATTTACGCTTGACATGTTATTGCGATGAACAACACTGCTGTTCATGTTTGTATAGGTTGAAGAAGTAATTGTCAAGTTGAGTGTTCCAGCAATGTCATGAGTGATTCCAACAACGCTTCCAACATAGGCAGAAGTTTTGTTGAACACATCATAAATGTTTCCAATTTGTTTTGAGCCGTCAATCAAGATTGTAAAGGTTAAAGATGCATATTTATCTCCAACACCAACGCCTCCAACAAAGCCACCAAGGTTTGCACCAGGGGCATATGAAACAATGTCTGCAAGAGATATGCAGTTTACAATTTCCAAATTGTTTAGCATTGTAACACCAACCATGCTTCCGGCAATCGGGCTATAATATGATGCAGAATTTGAAGATGAATCATATTCCGCGTCATGTTCGCTTGAAAGAACTTGAATTTGTCCACGAAGAAGAAAGTTTACAATTGAAACTGACGAGTTGTTGCTTTGAGAAACATTTGTTGCATAGCCAACAACGCCACCAACAACAACGCCAGAAATTGTTCCAAGAACATAGCAGTTTTCAATTTTGCTTTCAAGTGTGCTTGAAAAATAGGTGTTGCCAGTTCCGTCAATTCTTCCAATAAGTCCACCAGCAATGCCATTTGAAGAAACGCTAACATTCATTGCAGTGACAGATGAAATGTTCACTTGATTGAACACTTTTGAAACAACGCTTCCAGCATTGTTTCCTGTTGAAACAACATCTTCAAGAACAAGATCTTTGATTTCTGGAACATGAATCACTGATTGTGTCAAAAATTGTGAACTTGTGTCTTTTGTTGAAACAACTCCAAAGAAGCCAGGGTTAAACTCATAAAGTTCAAAATCACCTTCCTTCATTCCCTTTGAGATTGAATAGAGCCCCAAAGTTGTAACATTGCTGATTGTGTGTCCGTTTCCGTTGAACGAACCAGTAAAGCCAAAAATTGTTGCTTTTTCAAGAATATTGCTTGAATAGGAATATCTAATGACACCAATGCCCGCCCAAACTTTGCCTTTAAGGTCGATGTCTTTTGTAAGGATATAATATTTGTCGGAATATGCAGAATAGTAATACTCATTTGTCATCAAGTTTGCAAGCCCAGCAAGTTGTCTTGCATTTGAAATTTGGAATGGGTCAACCTCGGTTCCAGAGCCCGCAAAATTATAGATTGCGTCGTCTAGCCAAAATTCAAGTTCACAAAACGTTGGCATTTTGTTTGCATTCACTTTGAAAGTTGCTGTCATGTCAAACGCAGTTGAGCCTTGAATCAAGAACCAGTTTGAAGTTGCATAGTAACTTTCATTGTCAAAATCAAAGTCGCCCGAGAAAACACTGTCGGTTGAAAGCACATTTTCTTCGTCTAGCAAAATTGCGGAACTTGCAGTGCTGTTATAAATTGAATGTTTACTGTCATTTTTCAAAGTGTTGTGTGAAAGATAGATATATCCTTGCCCAGCACTTCCCAAAATTTGACCAGCAAGCAAAGCAGTTTTGTCTTGATTTGTTGAGTTTTCAAAAGAAATCACAACTTTATTGTAAAGTGCATAACTCAAAACACCGGTTGGAAGCGCGCTGTTAAACAAATTGTCAAGTTGCAACAACCCAACAAGTCCACCCGCGCAAGCATTTGCGTTTGAAAGCGAGTTGATTTTTGTGTTTACAATATTGTTTATAAGCAAAATTCCGTTTGCTCTTGCAACAAGTCCACCCGCAAGGTTTGCACTGATTTTTCCAGAGAAATATGAACTGAAAATTGTTCCTGATTCATAAATTCCAAGAGTTGGATTTTTCACGGTTTCAAAATGGCAAACAAGTCCGCCAACTTCTTCACCAGATAGAGTTCCAGTTGCAAAGCAGTTTGCAATTTTTTGGTCGCTGTCTGAACTGATAATGTGTCCAACAAGTCCACCAACATATTTTCCAGTAATGTTCAAAGAAGACGAACAACCCGAAAGCGAACCTTTAAGTTGCATTGCAATTGCACCAGCATATTCGCTTGATGTTTCAACATTTGCCCCGTCAACATAAAGATCATAGATATATGCGTTTGTTCCACAATATCCGAAAAGTCCACCAAAAGCAGAAGATAAAGCAGAAATTTGATAGTGAATTGTGTTGCTGTTTCCGTTGAAATAGCCATTAAATGGGTTTGCCTCGGTTCCAATTGCAATCCAGTCGACATCCGCAGTCAAAATAATGTCGGTTGAAAGTTTATATCTGGCTGTCGAATAGTTTCCCTCTCCACGGTTCACATAATATGCAACCGACGCAAGGTCAGAAACTGTGTTCACAAGATATGGACTTTCAATTGTTCCGCTTCCTTGCAAAATTGTCAAAGATTTTCCATTCCAAGTTTCAACACCCGTATATCCAGGAACGCCAATAGATGCAAAAACCGACTCAATTATTCTGCGGTTTTCATCTGACCAATCAAGAGCCTCGGCCGCTTTCACCATTGCATCGCAGAAATCATCAAAGCCCGAAGTTGAAGTAAGTTTTGTTAAAGTTTCATACCAAAGTTGAAGAATGTTATATTCTGTAAAAAACTTTGGATTCTTTTGATACATCAGATAGGTTGCATAGGTTGGAAGTGTGCAGTTATAGTGAATCCTTCCATAATCGTTAGCACTAGTATATTTTCCTGCACAACTTGCAACATTTCGTTTGAAAGTTTCATAGTCACCAGCACAGCCAGTTGAGGTTGGGTTTGCCATGTCACGAAAAACTCGTCTTGTTCCAGAAATGACATCTTCACCCATTTGCCAAAAGCCCGTACTTGAAATACCCTTGCCCTCTATCACGGCACCGAACATATCAGAAAATGCTTCGGAAAGAGCACCCGACTCTCCACTGTAAACAAAAGAACATTTTTCTTCGGTGAAAGCATGTTGATATTCGTGACCAACAATATCAATTCCGTTCACAAAAGATTTTGTTCCATTTGCAGGATCTCCGTCTCCAAAAATGAAATATCCAATCACCGAATCTCCGCTTGGTGCAGAATAACCTGCGTTTTCATATTTACTATCAAAATGCACAATTGCAATCAAGTCGATGGCCTTTCCATTTGTGTTTTTAATTCCTTCTTGCGCAACACCGAAACTGTTGATATCGGCATAAAAATCATAACATTTTAAAAGTGCATAATATGCCTTGATTGCGTCGTCATCATTAAATGAATAGGTTCCTGTTGTATCATCATAATAGAGATATGAATAGTTAGAAGCATTTTCACCATTTGTCATGAAAATTTTCTTTTCAGTGTTTGAAAGCACATAGAAATATGAGGTTGGGTCGATATTTCTTGTATATTTTGTAACATCAACGGTATAACTTTTGCCGTCAACAACATAGGTCTTTTGTTCAATTGTTTTTGAATATCCCGATGTTGGAAGTTTGTCTCGAAGAAGAGAATTTCCAACAACCTCCAAAACAATTTCGTTTGTGACAGCCGAAACAAAAACATTGTATGCCTCGCCAATTGTTGAGACATTGAAAACATATACAACGCACCCGTCTTCACCTTCAAAATCATAGATATAGGTTTGCAAAAAGTTGATTTCAGCCTCGGAAGAATAGGAACTTTCAACAACTTTCAACGCATCTTCTTGTTTATATTTTATGGTTTTATCATAGTTCACATCTAAAAAATATTTTCCAAGAACCGATGTGACTCTGCCATTCTTTTTCACAGACAAATTCACTTCGCCACCATAAACCTGAATGCCATTTACAAGTTGTTTAAAGCGATATACATTTCCGCTGATAGATTGAACTTTTTTCTCGAAATATAGCGCACTTCTTGAAGAAGAATATCCAAATTTATCTTTCAGTTCATCAAGCACATCATAGGCGTCATCAAGCGATTCAACTTTTGTACCATTAAAAGGTCCCCAAATGCCTGTTAAAACATTTTCTTCTATCGTGACTGTGCAATTATCTGAAAGCGCAGAAACACTTCTTTGCGGAGAAAAAACAAACGCGAGCGGAAAAATCGCAACGCATAAAACCAAAATTAAAAAATATCTAAAAGATTTTCTATTCATATGTCTTTCTCCAAAAAGCACTTTTTCACATTAAATTATAAATATAATTTAAAACATGGTCAACCAATTGCAACGCTTATTTCATAGTATGGTCAAAAAATAAACTTTAATGACGAAATTTGTACATTTTCACAAAAAGATTTTTGTTTGTATTGACTTTATTTTTGCATTTGTGCTATTAAATATTGTCAAAAAAAATGTTTCACGAAATATTATAAATAGTGTGGAAAAATATATAAAGGAGAAAAAATGTTAAAACTTTTCAAAAAATTAAAGTGGCAAGAGTGGATTGGCGTTTGCTTTGTTGTTGGCCTAATTATTCTTCAAGTTTGGCTTGAACTTAAACTTCCAACATACATGAAAAAAATCACCGCCCTTATCATTTCTCCAACCGCAACTCAAAAAGACATTTGGTCTGCCGGCGGAGAGATGATTGGCTTTACACTTGCCTCGGTTCTTGCATCTTGCGTTGTTGGTTTTATTGTCGCAAGAATTGCTGCATCATTTTCAAAAAGACTTCGCGGTGAAATTTTCAACAAAATTGAAAGTTTCTCTCTTGAAGAAATCAAACACTTTTCAACCGCAAGTCTTATCACCCGAACAACCAACGACGTTCAACAAGTTCAAATGCTTCTTACAATGGGAACTCAACTTATTATCAAAGCCCCAGTAATGGCAATTTGGGCAATTTGCGAAATGTCAAAATCTTCTTGGCAATATTCTATTGCAATTGGCGGAGCAGTTGCGCTTTTGATTGGTGTTTTAGCAGTTTTGGTTTGCGCATGCCTTCCAAAGTTCAAGAAAATGCAAACCCTTACAGACGACATTAACCGTGTCACCCGTGAAAACCTTGAGGGCGTTAGAGTTGTTCGCGCCTATAACGCAGAAAACTTCGAAAGTAAAAAATTTGAAAAAGCAAATGAAGCACAAACAAAAGTTGGACTTTTCACAAGCCGAACAATGGGCGTTCTTTGGCCTCTTCTATCTTTTATAATGCCAACAATCACAGTTGCAATGTATTGGATTGGAGCCTATCTCATTAACGGAACCTCTGACATGGCAATGAAATATCAAACACTTACAGAAATTACAAGTTTCTCGTTCTATGCAATGCTTGTTATTTCGGCATTCATGATGATGAGCATGATTTTTGTGATTATTCCAAGAGCAACCGTTTCTGCAAAAAGAATCAACGAAGTTCTTGAAACATCTTCAAAAATCAAAGACGGAACATTTTCGGGCGAAACCAAAGAAAAAGGTTCAATCGAGTTTAAAAATGTTTCGTTCAAATATCCCGATGCCGATGAATATATTCTTGAAAATATTTCATTTTCAGTTGCCCCGGGCGAAACCGTTGCATTTATCGGTTCAACCGGAAGTGGAAAAAGCACCCTTATCAACCTTATCCCTCGTTTTTACGACGCAACCGACGGCGAAATTTTGATTGACGGTAAACCAATCAAAGACTATTCCCTCTCTTGCCTTAGAAACAAACTTGGTTATATTTCTCAAAAGGCAACTTTGTTTAGCGGAACCGTGAAAGAAAACATAGAGTTTGGTCAAGAAAAACCTCTTTCAGAAGAACAAATTAAACAAGCACTTTCACTTGCTTGCGGACTTGACTTTGTTGAAAAAATGCCTGAGCAAGAAAACAGTTTCATCACCCAAGGCGGAACAAACATTTCTGGTGGACAAAAGCAACGCCTTTCAATTGCAAGAGCAATCGCAAGAAATCCAGAAATTTTGGTTTTTGATGACTCGTTCTCTGCCCTTGACTATAAAACCGACCACGCACTTCGCGACAATCTTAAAACTCAATTTAATGGCGCGACAAAATTGATTGTTGCACAGCGCATTGGAACCATTAAAGATGCAGACAAAATTGTTGTTCTTTCAGACGGAAAAATTGTCGGAATAGGAACACACAAAAATCTTCTTGATTCTTGTGAGATTTATAAAGAAATTGCTCTTTCGCAACTTTCAAAGGAGGAAATTGAAAATGACCTCAAATAAAAACCAAAAAAATCAAAATTTTCCAATGATGCACGGACCAATGCGTGGTGGCTTTGGAAAACCAAAGAATTTTAAAAAAGCATGGGGCAACATTTTTAAAAAGACCAACAAATATACCCTTCCAATTGTGTTTGCAGTGATTTTTGCAATTGCATGCACTGTCATTACAATTGTAAGCCCAAATCTTCTTGAAGACATTACAAACGAACTTTCAAACCACATTTATAATCTTGACATAAACTTTATCACAAAAACTTGCATTATTCTTGTTTGTCTTTATGCTTTGAGTTTTGTTTTGAACTATCTTTCAACATTTATCATGGCAACTGTGACACGAAAAATGGCAAAAGACCTTCGAAGTGAAATTTCAAGAAAAATCAATGTTTTGCCACTTTCATATATCGACCACACCTCTCATGGCGACTTGCTTTCAAGAATGACCAACGATGTTGACACCATTGCACAGTCTATGGACCAAAGCGTTATCACCCTTATCACATCGGTTCTCATGCTTGTTTCATCGCTTGTAATCATGTTTGTGAAAAGTTGGATTTTGGCACTTTGTGCAATTGGTGCAAGCATCATTGGACTTGTTCTTGTTTCACTTATCATGAAATTTTCACAAAAACAATTTATTGCCCAACAACAATCACTTGGCGAAATCAACGGACACATTGAAGAAGTTTATTCTGGCCATGCTGTTGTGAAAGCCTATGGCGCTGAAAAACAAACTTCGAAAAAGTTTAACAGCATCAACCAAGACCTTTATCAAAGTGCTTGGAAGTCTCAATTTTTCTCGGGACTTATGATGCCAATCATGACACTTATTGGCAATCTTGGCTATGTTATTGTTTGCGTTGTTGGCGGTGCACTTGTTCTTAATGGCACACTTCAACTTGGTGCAATCACAGCATTTTTGCTTTATATCAGATATTTTACTCAACCACTCACCCAACTTGCGCAAGTTGCAACCCAACTTCAATCAGCAGGTGCGGCAAGTGAAAGAGTATTTGAATTTTTAGAGCAAAAAGAACTTGAACCAGAAACTGACAAAAAACAAAAAATTGAAAACTTTAAAGGCAATGTTGAGTTTAAAAATGTTTGCTTTGGCTATACCAAAGACAAACAAATTATCCATGACTTTTCAACAAGCATAAAGGCTGGTCAAAAAGTTGCAATTGTCGGTCCAACCGGTGCTGGCAAAACAACGCTTGTAAACCTTTTAATGCGTTTTTATGAAGTTGACAGTGGCGACATTTTGATTGACGGCACAAGCATTAAAGATTTGTCTCGAGATGCTGTCCACAACTTGTTTTCAATGGTTTTGCAAGACACTTGGATTTATAATGGCACAGTTCGTGAAAATATTGTTTATAGCAAAGAAAATGTTACAGATGAAGAAGTTGTTTCTGCCGCCAAAGCAGTTGGCCTCCACCACTTTATCAAAACTCTTCCAAATGGCTATGACACAATTTTAGACGAAAACACTTCTATCTCTGCTGGTCAAAAGCAACTTTTGACAATTGCAAGAGCAATGGTGCAAAACTCTCCAATGCTAATTCTAGACGAAGCAACCTCTTCTGTTGACACCAGACTTGAAATTTTAATTCAACAAGCAATGGACGCTTTAACCCAAAACCGAACAAGTTTTGTGATTGCTCACCGACTTTCAACAATCAAAAATGCCGACAAAATTTTGGTTATCAAAAATGGCGACATTATTGAACAAGGAACCCATGAAGAACTTCTTGCAAAAAACGGATTCTATGCTGAACTTTACAATTCTCAATTTGAAGAATAAACAATATATCACAACAAAAAAAAGACACCAAATGGTGTCTTTTTATATGTTTTTCTTCATTATTTCTTGTGCAATAACTAAACTATTTTGCATGCTTTTCAAGAATATTTTGTCTTTGAAGTGTATATTCTTCGTCGGTCAAAAGGCCTTTGTCGTGAAGTTCTTTAAGTTTTGTCAAATCCTGTTCAAGAGTTTCAACGCTTCTTTCAGGTTCTTTTGTCTGAATAGTTGTAACAGTGCTTAGTGTTTGTGGCTTTGGATTCAGTTCATCTTCTGAAATTTTTCCTTTTCGAATTTTTCCAGCAAAAACCAATCGGTCTGCAAGAACAAGCCAGAAGCAAACAAAATACATAAAAGCAACACCAACTGCGATATATGCCATGAAATCAATGTCGCCAGAATCCATGAATAAAATTATTAAAAACAACGAAATTGCACACATGATTCCATCAAAAATCAAATGTCCAACAAGTTTTGCGGTTGATTTTTTATAATCTCTTGGTTTCATTCTGATAAATTTGATTTCTCTTGCCCCCATTGTGATTGTCAAACCTGCAAGAGCAAGACCAAAAGATACAATGAATAATTGAATTATCCAACCACCAGCAATAAAATATACAAGTGTGCCTGCGTCTGATCCTTTGAAAACACCAAGGAAAGCAATCGCCAAAATTGCAGTTACAAACATCAAAAAGACGCCAAGCAAAATCATAAAAATTGATGACAAAAGAGTACAAACTCGAAAATATTTTTTTTCTTCCATATTTTCTCTCCAAATTACAAGGGTTTTTTATAATCTTATGATAACATATCTTTTCATATTTGTAAATCGAATACAAAAAATTAAAAAATGCTCAAATTTGATGCATTTTTCTGCCTCGAAGCAAAATAAAACTTCAAAAATAAAGCCAATGCGCTTTTAAAAAGTAAAATTCAAAAAAGACAAAACAATACAAATAGAAAATCTTTATAGCATCATTTTGAAGCGTAATAATCTTCAAAATCAACCATAAACAACCTTTTCGCTTTTTGTTTTAAAAAATTTGTGCATCAAAAAACCCATGCGTTTGCATGGGTTTTGTTTTATTCTTCTTCGGTTTCGTTTGCTTTTCTGATTGAAAGTCCAATGCGTTTTTTTGCCTTGTCAAGTGAAATGATTTTTACTTTCACAATTTGACCAACAGTAAGTTCTTCGCTTGGGTGTTTAATATATCTGTCACAAATTTCAGAAATGTGAACAAGTCCGTCTTGGTGAACACCAATGTCAACAAACGCACCAAAGTCGATAACATTTCGAACAGTTCCTTTTAAAACCATTCCCTCTTTCAAGTCGTCAATTGAAAGAACATCGCTTCGAAGTTCAATATGTTCGGCCTCGTCACGAATGTCGCGACCTGGTTTCACAAGTTCAGATGCAATGTCCATCATTGTTGGAACACCAATTCCAATTTCTTTTGCGACTTTGTCTTCGCCCGCTTTTTCAATCATGTCTGGAAGAGAAGAAACTTTTTGATTTTTCACATCTTCCTCACTCATTCCAAATACATTTAAAAGTTTTCTTGCATTTTCATATGACTCTGGGTGAACGGCGGTGTTATCCAAAATTTCTTTTCCGTTCACAATTCTCAAAAAGCCTGCGCATTGTTCAAATGCTTTTGCACCAAGTTTTGGAACATTCAAAATGTCTTTTCTTGTTTCAAATGCACCATTTTTTTCACGATATGCAACAATGTTTTTTGCAATGCCTTCATTCAGTCCTGAAACGCGTTTCAAAAGACTTGGGCTTGCGGTGTTAATGTCGGCGCCAACCGCGTTTACGCAGTCTTCAACAACGCCATCAAGAACTTCGGTGAGGCGCTTTTGTGGCATGTCGTGTTGATATTGTCCAACACCAATACTTTTCACGTCAATTTTGATGAGTTCTGCAAGTGGGTCTTGAAGTCTTCTTGCAATTGAAACTGCACTTCGAAGGTTTACATTATAGTCTGGAAATTCTTCTGCGCCAAGTTTGCTTGCAGAATATACCGATGCGCCCGCCTCTGAAACAATTGCATAGTCAACCTTTCTTGACAGAGTTTTGATAAGGTTTGCAACAAAAATTTCGCTTTCTTTGCTTGCGGTTCCGTTTCCAATTGAAATGACATCAACCTTATATTTTGAAATGAGTTCGGTCATTATTCTTTTTGCTTCGTCAATCTTTTTGAAAGGTTCGGTTGGATAGATAACGCTTGTTGCAAGAACAGTTCCGTTTTCATCGATAACTGCAAGTTTGCAACCCATTCTATATCCAGGGTCAAAACCAAGAATACGTTTGCCTTTTAAAGGAGCCTCCATTAAAAGTGGTTTAAGATTGAGTTCAAAGTTGTGGATTGCTTGTTCATTTGCCATGTCTGTCAAATCGGTTCTGATTTCACGCTCAATGCTTGGAGCAATCAAACGCTCAAATCCATCTTCCTCGGCTTCTTTCAAAGTTTCTGCAAAAATTGTGTCTTTAATTTTGAAATTTTTCTCTACAATTTCAAGACATTTTTCTTCGTTATATTCAACCGCAACCTTTAAAAATCCTTCATTTTCACCACGGTTGATTGCCAAAATGCGGTGTGAAGGAACTTTTGAAAGTTCTTGTTTAAAGCCGTCATAAAGAGCATAGGTGTCAGCAGATGAAACTTTTTGTTCATTTTCTTTGTCTTCATATTTATTTGAGTTGTCAATAACCTTAATTTTTGGTTTCTTTGCTTCTTTTTCTTTTTTCATGACTGATGAAATGAAGCCAGTTTTCTTGATAAACTCACGAAGTTCTTTTCTAAGGTCACTGCTATCACTCACGGTTTCAGCAATAATGTCTTTTGCACCAGCAATGGCCTCTTCAACATTTTTCACACCCTTTTCTTCTGATACAAAAAGAAGAGCAAGTTCTTCAAGTGTTTTTCCATTTTCTTTTTGAGCCAAAATAATGTCGGCAAGTTCTTGAAGTCCTTTTGCAATTGCTTCGGTTGCTCTTGTTTTTCTTTTTGGCTTATATGGCCTATAAATGTCTTCAAGTTCGGTGAGGGTTTTTGCCTCGTCAAGTTTTTTGACAATTTCTGGTGTCAATTTGCCTTGTTCGTCAATAGATTTTACAATGGTTTTCTTGCGGTCTTCAAAGTTACGAAGATATGCAAGTCGGTCGGCAAAAGCACGAATGATTTGGTCGTCAAGACTGCCATGCATTTCCTTTCTGTATCGTGCAATGAAAGGGATTGTGTTCCCTTCGTCGAGAAGAGAAATAAGATTTTTTGAATATTCTTCTTTAATATTGAACTCTTTTGAAAGAGCCTGAAACATTTCCATAGTGTTGTCCTTTTAAAAAATATTTTTGCCAGTTTTCATAGCCCTTTAATTATACCAAACCGCAGTCATTTTTCCAAACAAAAACATAAATTTGAAAGAAAAAAAGCACACAATAAAGTGTGCTTTTGTCTATTTTTCATTTGTTTTAAAATTTCAAAAGTGAAACAAGTTTTGCCTTGTCAACAGCCATAAGGAAAATTCCAAGTTTTGGGCCTTGACCTTTTCCAAGAAGCAAATTATAAAGAATCTCGAAATATCTTTTTTGAGTTTTCTTCAAAATTTGAGGGTCGTCGGTCATATATTTTACAACTGCATAAAGGTCGGTTTGAAGAGCATCGGTTGAATCATATTCTTTGTCCAAGATTTCCAAAGTTTTGTCAAGCCAAGATTTTTCTTCATCAGACAAAGTGTCATAGAACTCTTGGTTCTTTTCTTCAAGAAGGTTCACTTGATATTCTTTGCCATAGTTTTCAACCCAGTGCCATGCTTTTTCAAGACGCTCTTTATAGTATGATGTTGTTGTGTCTGTGTTTTCTTTTTGCATCAATGTTGCAAGCATGTCTGTGTTAAAGTTTACAATTGGCAAGAATGTTGCAAGATATGAGAAGTTTGGATATTTGAGATAGTCTTCTGTAACTTCGGTAAAATCAAGAATTTGTTTGTTGCCTTCATCAATTCTGCCCTCGAAATACATTTTAACCCAACGGTCAAACTCGCTGTAATAACGAATAACATCGTTGTCAAAAGCAAGAGCAAAGTTTTGTGATGGTTTATATTTTGCATAGAACCACAAAATTTGATGACGATCATAAACTTTCAAAAGGTCTGTAAGTGTCAAAACATTTCCTTTTGAAGAACTCATTTTTGCTCCGCCACCCTTGATTCCAATGAAACTGTATGGCTCATATACTGGTGCTTGATATCCGAAAATTTCTTTTGCAACACGGGTTGCAACATCTTTGCTTCCGTTTTGAGAAGAGTGATCCATTCCGCCGGTTTCAAAAGTTACATGTTCGGCTTGCCAACGCATTGGCCAGTCAACCTTCCATTGAAGTTTAATGTCACGGCAGGTTTCAATGTTCACAACTTCTTTATTTCCACATTCGCATTCATATGTAATGTCGCCAGTTTTGTCATCATAATTCACAATTTTTGCTTGATGATGACATTTTGAACAGAACACAGATGCTGGATAGAACTCGTCTCTTTCACCCTCTTCTGCATCTTGGGTTCTGAAACTGTCAATAATGTCAAAAATTTCTTTTCTTTTTTCAAGAGCAAGACGGATTTTGTCTTTATATCTTCCGCTTCTATATTCTTTCTCTTGATAAATCACTTCAAGTTCATTTCCAACATCAATTCCCATTTCGCGAAGTTCGCCAAGAAAACGGTTTTGAAAATATTCAGCATATGACTCGTTTTCTGTGAAAGGACTTGGCATGTCTGCATAACTCATTCCAATATATTTTGAATATTCTTCTGGAACGCCAGCAGGAACTTTTCTGAAACGATCAAAGTTGTCGATAGACAAAATGAAACGAACCTTTTTCCCAAGTTTTTTAAGCGCACGAGCCACAAGGCATGGTGTGATAATCTCTCTAAAATTTCCAATATGAACAAATCCAGATGGGCTCACGCCGGCTGCAACGGTATAGACCTCTTCATCTGGGCGTTCTTTAATGATTTTTTCTGCAATTTCAAGTGCCCACATAACATTTCTCCTTATAATGCAAACAATATATACTAAATATGTGCAAAAGTCAATCATTTGCAAATTTTACTCCACCCCAAAGGCAAAAAAACACATATTAGCAAACCAAAAATAATATATTTGACTATAAAAAGGAGTCATCATGCCAAACCACAGCGAGCAAATTGCAGATGTTTTAAAAAAATATAAATCATCTTTAAACGGACTTTCGTCCGAGCATGTTTCAAAAAACAAAGAAAAATATGGCGAGAACAAACTTGAAAAAAAGAAAAGTGACAGTTTTTTAAAACGTTTTTTATTGCAATTTAAAAACCTTATGATAATTGTTCTTATCATAAGTGCAATCATTTCAAGTGTTGTTGCAATTTGCAAAAAAGAATATGGCGACTTGTTCGAAGGTGGGCTTATTTTTGTTATTGTTTTTGTGAACGCACTTATTGGTGCACTTCAAGAAAAGAAAGCCGAAGACTCGATTGCGCTTCTTGCAAAAAAGACCGAACCCAAAGCAAAAGTTTTGCGAAACGGAAAAGTTTCGTTAATCCCCTGCGAAGAAGTTGTTGTTGGCGACATTCTTTGTTTAAAGGCTGGCGACTTTGTTTCTGCCGACGCAAGACTGATTGAAACAAACAATCTTAAATGTGACGAGAGCACCCTTACGGGCGAAAGCCATGCCGCGCGAAAAGATGCAAACAAAATTTTGAAACCAAACACCCCGCTTGCAGAACAAACCAACATGGTTTTTTCGGGCACCAGCGTGACCTATGGCAATGCGAAAGCGGTTGTCACAAGTGTTGGAAAGAACACCGAAATGGGGAAAATTGCAAAAATGCTTTCTTCGTCGGTGAAAGAAAAAACTCCACTTGAAAAAAACATTGACAAAATTGGAAAACTTTTAACTTTTGCAATTTTAGGAATTGTTGTGATTGTGTTTTTGGTGGAAATCATCTTTTCCAAAAACATAAGTTTTCTTGAAGCCTTTCTAATTTCTGTTGCACTTGCCGTTGCTGCCATTCCCGAAAGTTTGCCCGCAGTTATCACAATTGTAATGACTCTTGGAGTTGTACGCTTGGCAAAACAAAAAGCAATTGTAAAAACTCTGTCAAGTGTTGAAACTCTTGGCTGTTGCAACGTGATTTGCACCGACAAAACTGGCACTTTAACTCAAAACAAAATGACAATTAAACACATTTTCACGAACCAAAAACTTGTTGAAAATTTCAATGAATCAAACACCGCCCTTGAAAAACTTTATCTTGCAATTTCTCTTTGCAACAATGCAACAGTTTCAGAAGACAAAAACATTGTTGGCGACGCAACCGAAACGGCAATGCTTTCTCACCTTTTAAAGCATGCACCTTTGTTTATTTCAAAACGCCAAAATTTTGAACGCAAAAAAGAATTTGCATTTGACTCTAACCGAAAAATTATGAGCACCATAAACAAAACTGAACATGGATATGAAATGTTTTGCAAAGGTGCACTGGACTATATCCTTCCCCGTTGCAAAAGCGTTCTTGTAAATGGAAACATTGAACCACTCACACCTTTTCGTGAATCGCAAATTTTGGCGCAAGTGAAAGTTCTAACCGAAAATGCCGAGCGCGTTTTGGGCGTTGCTCAAAAATTGGTTTCGCCCGAAAACATTGATTCTGAAACCGAAGACAACTTTGTTTTCCTTGGACTTGTTGGCATTGTAGACCCACCAAAAGACGAAGCAAAACAAGCAATCAAACAATGCCTCAAATCAGGGCTCAAACCCGTGATGATAACGGGCGACCACCCCGACACCGCATTTGCAATTGCAAAAGAACTTAAAATTGCAAAGCACAAAAATCAAGTGATGACAGGCAGTCAACTTGACAACATTTCGGTTGAAAATCTTGCAAAAATTATTGACAATTTCAGCGTGTTTGCACGCGTTTCGCCCGAGCACAAATCAAAAATTGTAAAGGCTTTCAAAAAACAAGGAAAGGTTGTTGCAATGACCGGCGACGGCGTGAACGACGCGCCAAGCATTGCCGAAGCAAACATTGGAATTTGCATGGGAAAAAGCGGAACCGATGTTACAAAAAGCGTTTCCGACCTTGTGATTACCGACGACGACTATTCAACAATTATTCTTGCCATAAAGCAAGGACGAACAATTTATTCGAACATTCAAAAAATCATTTTGTTTTTGCTTTCAACAAACGCCGTTGAGGTTCTTGGAATTTTCATTTCGGCACTTGTTCTTCGAAACGCAATTTTCCTGCTTCCGTCGCAAATATTGTTCATAAACCTTGTAACCGACAGTTTTCCTGCCTTTGCCCTTGGAATGGAAAAGACCGAAAAAAACATCATGGAAAAACCACCGCGAAACACCAAAGAAAACTTGTTTTCTGGAAAAATTGGAACCAGCATTCTTTATCAATCGGTTGTGCAAACCTTTATTGTTTTGATTGTTTTTGTTTGCGCTTTCCACGCCTATGGCAACATTGTTGCAAGCACAATGATTTTCATTATCATTTGTCTGATGCAAATCATTCACAGCATCAACTGCAAAACAACAAACAGCATTTTCTCAATCAACATTTTCAACAACCGCTCGTTCAACCTTAGTTTTCTTGGACTTTTGGCACTGATTTTGACAGTTTCTTTTGTTCCTGTTTTGCAAACCGCATTCGGCATTTGTGCCCTTTCTTTAAAACAATGGCTCATTGTCATTTCAGCAAGCATTTCAATTATGCCACTTGTGGAAATTTGCAAGTTTTTCGTGAATGGATATTATAAAAAACACGGCGAAAATTCATTTGTTCAAGAAACTCAAAACATTAAAGTTTCAAACAAAACCACAATTTAAACAAAAAAAAGAGAGTAAAATTCACTCTCTTTAAAAATGCTTTTTCTTTGTTAGTTCATTGTAATGATAACGCCGTTTGTTCCCGTTGCGTCAATGTTATATTCAAACGAAAGGTCGCCAAGAACCTCGATTCCTGAAAGAAGAACTCCACCAATTGCCTCGGTCATTTTTTCTTGTGTCATTTCATCTTCTGGTGGAAAAATGAAACTTATCATAAGGTCAATCAAAATTTCACTTTGTTTTGCAGTTCTTCCGTTTATCGCCATGTCTTGTGGTTCAATTTTCCAGTTGCCGTCTTCGCCAAGCGAAATTGAATAGTCAACAGTGATATAAAGAGTTTTTGGAATGATCATGTTCAAAAGGAAAATTGGAGTGTCCATTGCTTTTGCCATTTGTTCACGAACCAATGATGTGTCAATTTTAAAGGTGCAAGAAATGTCTGCACTGTTGGTTGAATAGGTGAAACTTCCACCCTCTTGAACTTGTTTAGGGTTCACAATAAATTCAAGAACCGTAATTTTAATGTCGCCAAGATGGTTCAGGTTTTGAAGGTTGCTTTGAACAACCCCGCTTGCCAAAATGTCGTTTAAAACACAAGCAAGTTCCTTGTCTGTAAAATGATAGACACCAGCATTCAAACTTGCCTCGCCTTTTGAAACTGAAACATAGTCAATTTTGCCAGTTCCGTCTTCTTTTGGAAAGCCTGCTCCAACAAGTTTTTTGTTTGCAGATGTTTCGTCTGCTTTGGTGTATCCATTTGTAATGATTTCACTTTCTTTTGGGCTTTTATAAAGTGTTTGCATCATTCCAACAAGTTCGCCAAGGTCGTGGATTCCATATTGCGAAAAATATTTTGGAACAACAAGTTTATCAATTGCAAAATATGCACCACAACAAATTGCAACCAAAATTGCAAGAACAATTGTAAGTTTTAAAAAAAATCCAGATTTTCTATGTTTTTTCATGTTCGCCTAGTTCACAATGTTATAGTTAATTTGCCCACGAAGAAGAAGGAATAAACAAATTCCAGCAATCACAATGCAAATTAAAATTTTCAAAATGCTGAATCTTTTTTTGAACATTCCCCTTTCCTCCACATTTTATATTATAAGTTTACATTTAGTTTCTTGCTTTGTCAAGCAAGTGTCCGTTTAGCATAAATAATTTTTATGATTTGCTCGGTTTTAGAAGTAATTTTCACATTTTCTGAAATGTCCATTCCCGCAACTGCCAAAATCTTGTTTCCAACTGCAAGAACAGGAATTTGGTCACGAAGTGCTCTTTCAACTTTTTTGTCGGTGAAATAGTCGTTAAGTTTCTTTGTTCCGCTTCCAAACTTTGTGAAAAGGTCGCCATCTTTTCTTGTTCGCCAAACCGCAGAAAATGGAATTTTTGCAAGGTCAAGATAGTGGTTGCCATCGCCAAACTCTGGGTCTTGTTTATCGGTTATGTTAATGGCATAAATTTGTCCAAAACCTTTAAAATCAACCTCTCCAAGCACAAATGGTTTTTCGGTTTGTTTTTCTTTTATCTTCTTTTTAGAAATCACAACACCGTCATAAACCTTAACGCCATAAAGAGAGCAAGGAAGCGACACACTTGCACCACTTTTCATTTTGAAAAGTTCCAAAACCGCCCGCAAATGTTTTTGTTCAATGTCTGCAAAAACACCAATTTTTTCAAACGCTTTTTTGATAAGTCTAATTTTTACAGCAACAGGTTTTTCGTCTGCTTCTTGCATAATTTTGACCTCGGTTTTTCCCTCTTTCAAAAGGGCGACTGGAACCTGACTTTCAATGAAATCATCATCAATTTTGCAACGCTTTGCAAACTCGCAAAGAGCGTTCACTGCACCCGGATAGATTTTTTCAACCTCGGGCAAAACTTGGTGTCGAAGAAAATTTCTGCGATAGTTCACATCGCTGTTTGTTGAATCTTCAACGCTTGGAACCTTGTTTTGTTTGTTATATTCTTCAATATCTTTTCTTGAAAAGTCCAAAAGCGGACGAATAATGTTTCCCGAAACGCTTGCCATTCCGCTTGCACCCTTGATTGAACTGCCCCTGAAAATATGCATCAAAATGGTTTCGGCTTGGTCATCTTTATGGTGAGCCACAGCAATTTTGTTGGCTTTTTCTTTTTCAAGAGTTTTTCTGAACTCTTCATAGCGAAGTTCTCTTGCACTTTGCTCAACACTTTTAGCATATTTTTTTGCATATTCAAGCGCTTTCACCGCAGTGCAAGTGAATTTCAAATTGTTTTTTTCACAAAACTCACGAACAAATTGTTCGTCACGGTCTGCCTCTTTGTCGCGAATGTTATGGTTCACATGAAGCACAACAAGTTCAAAATCGGTTTCTTTTTGCTTTTGCATTAAAAGAGACAAAAGACACATAGAGTCTGCCCCTCCACTGCAAGCAACAATCACTTTGTCGCCCTTGAAAACATATGGGTTCAATGCGTTATAGTCAAGTTTCATGGTTTTTCTTCCTTTGCACACATTATAACGATTTTTCAAAACAAAATCAAGCACTAATATGATTTGCAGAAATTTTCAAAACAATAACCGTCATGTCATCTGGATGTTTCGTTCGGCTTTCCGCCTCTTCTAAAATGTCATCGGCAAGCATTTGAATGTTCATGATTGTGCTGTTGTTTACAAACGAAACAAAATCTTCAACCTTGTCAAAACTGTCAACAACTCCATCACTTGCCAAAACCACAATGTCTTGTTCTTTCAAAACCACACTTTGAACTTGTGGAGCAGAAACCTCGGTGATGCCAAGTGGCAAACTGTCACAATATATCATTTTGCACTGATTTTTAGATTTCACAACACTTATGGTTGACCCAACTTTCACAAAATCTGCAACCCCCTCGGAAAGGTCAACAATCATTGCATCAAGTGTCACAAAACTATCTTCTGCTCGTGGAAGCAAAATTTTGTTTATGCTTGAAACAATGGTCTCGCTTGAAAAGCCCGCCTTATAAAAGTTTTCAACCAAATTCAAAGTGTCGGTTGCAATTTTGTTGGCTTTTTCACCATGCCCCATTCCGTCAGAAATGGCAAACAAATAGCGATTGTTATCAATTTTCACCATTCCCGAAGTGTCACCCGAAACACTTGCATTGTCTTTTGCATTCGACGCAAAACCAACCGCCAATTTATATTTCTCGCTTGGCACAAAAGAAGCAATTGTCCACCCAGAAAATTTGCTCATTTTTCTCTCTTCCAAAGAAAAATCAATTTTAAAAATTGCTTTTAAACCATTTGCAATTTCAGGCGACAAAGCATCTTTGTTTCGAACAACCAACACAACTTTTTTAACACCAAAAGAGTTTGTTAAAACCACACATTCGTTTATCACAACATTTCTTCGTGAAAGTTCGTCTTGAACAAATGTTGAGCGCACTTTATCTATTGTTTGTTCTTCAAAACTTGTTTTTGCAAGTTCTTTAAAGATTTGAGCAGTTGAGCCAAGTTGCTCGCTTATCATGATTTTTCCTTGGTCATTCTCTTTGATGGTTTTCTCATATTCAAAATATTGTTTCAGCGAAGAGTTCACCTCGGCAATCACGCTTGAAAGCGACACACATTTTTCGGCAATCAAATTGCTTGCATCAAGAATTGTAACTTTCTGCTTTTCCATTCCGAACAAAAACAACTTTTCAAGCGACTGCTTCACCTTCTGATTTTCTTTGCAAAAATTTTTGTTTGGGCACCTTTCACAAAGTTTAAGCATTAAATCTTCTGAAAGCATTTCACACGCCCCACTTCTTTCCGCCGAGCCAATGCTCAAATTTCGATATTCATTTTGCATTTCAGAAAAAAGCCCATTCACCATTAAAAGGCGGTTTTTCACTTTTTCCCGCTCCCCTAGAATCAAAAATTCAGAAAGCAAACTTCCTTCATATGAAAAACTGAAATTTTTCACCATTAAAAAAATCTTATTTGGAACAAACAAGAAAATTAAAACCGCAACAAAAAGCGGAATCACCGAAAAGATATTATATGAAACATATGCATTGAAAAACAGTCCAAAAAGAGCATCACAAACAAGAATCATGATGCCCGAAAAAATGCGTTTGTTTTCGCAAAGAAGACACGACACAATTGCAAAGCAAACAAAAATTGCCATGAAAACAAGCGAACCCGAATCAAAAGCAAAACCAAGCCCCGCAATTGCCGATAAGCAAAGCGTAACAGTTTTTGAAAAACTTCTTGAACAAAGCAAAACTAAAAACGCAACAAGAGCAACTGAAACAAAAGCAAACGAAGAAAACATGTTGCTTATTCCGCAAAAAAATGCAATGCAAAAGGCAGAAAAACAAACAGTTTCGTCACTTGTGAAACGACTTTGAAAACCTCGAACAAAAATTGCTTGAAATGCAATTTTGAAAACATAAACAAAGCAAAGCGAAACAAAAATTGAAACCGCACAAATCACAATTTTTTCGGTTGAATAAACATTGAAATATACATATCCCGCCTGGCTTATCGCAGTCATTATAAGGCAAGAAGCCAAATTGATTTTCTTTTTCAAAATTTTAAAAAGAAGCCACAAAAGCACAATTGAAAATGTCGATGATGCAAAAATAATAAGCCCGTCAAGCGTCAAATTAAAAATCATGTTTGAAACAAAATATGAAAAAGCAACAAAAAATCCATTTTTCTTTAAAAGCAAAAGTGCAAAAGCAAATGCAATTGAAAACGGACTCATAATTTCCAAAATGCAGGCTTTGGCAAGCACCAAAAAACAAACAAAAAGCAAAGCATAAATCAAAATTGTGCCTTTGTTTTTCTTTAAAATTTCTTTAATTTTCGCCATGCTTTCATTTTATCAAAACTTCTGTGCATAAGTTTCAAGAAAAAACAGGCAAAGACAAAGAAAAAGTTTTTTCTTGTCGAAATTTAAACAAAATCACTTTTTCAAAAACTTTACACTTTGTTTTTGATTTGCTATACTTGTTTCAAGGAGAATAAAATGAAAAAATTTCTAAACTATTTTTTGGTTTTCATCATGCTATTTTCTTGTGGAATCTTTTTTGTTGGTTGCAAAGAGCAAACTCCAAAACTTGAAACCAGCAATAACATTCAAAACCTTGTTGTTTTGATTGGTGACGGCATGGGCGAAAATCACATTGAAAACGCCAAAATTGAATATGGCATTTCTTCACTTGAATTTGAAAACGACTATAAATGCAAAGTGAACACATCATCAAAAACACTTCTTGGGCCAACCGACAGCGCCGCAGCCGCAACCGCAATGGCAACCGGTCAAAGCGTTAAAAATAAAGTGGTAAGCAAAGACGGAGACAAAGACATTCAAACCATTTTGGAATATGCTTCTTCAAAAGGAATGAAAACCGGAGTCGTCACAACCGACAAACTCTCTGGCGCAACCCCAGCATGCTTCTCTTCACACGCCTATAAGCGCGGTGACACTCTTGACATTTTGAATGGTCAAACCAAAAGCAACATTGACCTTTTCATTGGTGCGTCAAGCGGTACATATTCAGAAAATGCATCATCTTTCCGCGAAAACGGCTACACTTTTGTTGAAAACTTCACCGACCTTAAAGCAACCGAAAAAGGAACAAAAGTTGTTGCGACTCTTGAAAACATAAACTCGATTTATAACACCAACCTCATGAGTCAAACCGACTTTTCAGAGATTGTAGAATTTGCAACATCATTTTTGGAAAACGAAAACGGCTTCGTGCTCATGGTTGAATGTGCCCACATTGACAAGTTCAGCCACGATAAAAAATTGATGCCTGCCCTTGCCGAAGTTCGAACACTTTTCGACACGGCAAACAAACTTTATGCCTATGACAAAGCGCATGGCTCAAACACCGCAATCATCATCACCGCCGACCACGAAACCGGAAGACTTGCACTTGCCTCTTCAAAAGAAAACCTTAAAAAATATAATAATAACTTATACAAAAAAAGCGGACACTCTGAAACTGATGTGAACCTTTATGTTCACAATGTTTCTTTCATTTCAGACACAAAAAGAGTGAAAAACACTTTTGTCTATACAATTTCAAAATTTGTGATAGACAACCGCAAAACCGCATAGGAAAAATAAGATTAGACACACTTTTAAAAGACCTTTCACTTTTTGAAAGCCGAGAAAAAACACACCCCACAAAAATTTATTTATCAAAAAGCAAAAAATGAATGTTTTAAAAGATATTTTCAACCAATAAAGTGAGAAACACTTTCGGTCTGACCGACAGGGCGAACCCTTGGGGGCTATGAATACTTCCGTGAGATATTAAAAAATAATAGGTAAAAAAAAGTCCAGACAAATGTCTAGACTTTTTTTTGGCGGAGAGAGCGGGATTTGAACCCGCGCTACGATTACTCGTACTAACACCTTAGCAGGGTGCCCTCTTTGGCCTCTTGAGTATCTCTCCATATTGGGGGCTTGATGCTTCACATCAAGTGACTTGATTATATCATATGATTTTGATTTTTTAAAGTATTTTTACAAAAAAGTTTGGAAAATTTTGTCGCACTGTCATTTTTGGTCATTTTGCACATATAGTCACACCGCCTTTCAGTTTGCGTAAAGTAAATTTTACTTTAAATAAAAAGGTTAACAGCAATGTTTTCTCTCCCACCCAAAGTGGAATGATTTACTATTTCACCATTCTTATTTCGTTTAGAATTATATGTACAAATTGCACATATAATTTAAAACAAGCAAAATGAATCAATATGTACAAATTGCACAAAACCACGAACCTTGCATAAAAAAATAGATATGTACAAATTGCACAAATTTCGTACATTTTGTACATACATAAAAATTGAAATTAACTTTACAAACGTAAATACATCTTCACAAAAAGGAAAACTTGTTTTTAAACTTACAGTTGCCGAAAGCATTGAAGTTGAAACTTGGACAGAATATCTTGAACTTGACATTTCAAGCCTTGACCAAGAATATCAAGATGCAGATTTTTATGTTGGACTTTCCGACCTTGACCATGTTTCTGGAATGACATGCGAAAGTTATCAAATGTTCAGAAACATTAAAGCCGAAAATGGAAAACTGAAAATTACAATGGAATATGCAGTTGCACACCGTTATCAAATCAGCGTTGGCGTTATCAACAAAGAAACCGGATATAACCAATATAAAAGCAAAAAATTGACATTTATTCAAAATGGATACACACTTACAATTTCAGTTATATAAGGAGAAAAACAAAAGAACGAAGTTTGAACAAAAACGCGCATTGTTGTATAAAAAATAATTTTTTGTCGAAAAAAGTCTCAAATTGTTATATAAATATAAAAAAATATGCTAATATAGAGGCATGGAAAAACAACAAAATCAACAATTGACAGAAGAAAAACAAAAAGAAAGCAAAGTTAAAAAGAAACCAAAAAAGTTCAAACAAAAACGAAAAGCATGGTTCCGCTTTATGAAAAAACTTATGGTTTGCAGATATAAAAAACCAGAATTTGTTTTTCTTGGTGAAAAGCCAACAAATGGAGCAATCATCATCAGCAACCACGAGGGCACCGATGCCCCACTTTCGCTTGAAATGTATTGCGACTTTCCAATTCGTTTTTGGGGCACTGGCGAAATGAACTCTGGGCTGAAAAACCTTTATAATTATCAAACCAAAGTATATTATCACGAAAAGAAACATTGGAACTTGTTTCTTGCAAGAATGTTCTGCTTGATTGCAAGCCCTCTCACCAATCTTTATTATAAAGGTTTGAACCTGATTTCAACCTATCATGACAGCCGTTTTCGTCAAACCCTTAAAGACAGTTTGAAAGCCATTCAAGATGGCGACAATGTTGTAATTTTCCCCGAAAAGTCAGACAAAGGCTATTTGCCAGAACTTGAAGGATTTTATAAAGGCTTTCTTTCTTTTGCAGATGTTTGCAAAGCAAAGGACATTGATGTTCCAATATATGTTTCCTATTTCAAGATTAAAGAAAAAATTTATGTTTTTGACAAACCAGTAAAATATAGTTCGCTTATTGCAAATGGCGATTCTCGCGACCAAATTGCAAAGAAACTTCTTGACCGTTGCAACGAACTTGGCAAAATGCAATTTGAAAACCAAAAGAAAAATAAAAAGAAAAACAAGAAAACTAAAAACAAAATTTGCGAAGCACAAAATCAAAGCAGTATTCAGGTTTGCAAACCGCAAGAAAAAGACAATAAATAAACCGCAACAATTGAAAACAATCAATACATTTTCTTCAAAACATGCACTTGTTTTATTTTAAATTCAAATTTTGCAAAAGAAAAATCCACCAACTCGGTGGATTTTTTATTATTCATTTTCTGAATGTTGTTTTAGTTTAATGAAATAGCGTTTTTTGTTGTCATCAATCATAGCATGAAGTCTGCCATCACTTTCGTTTAAAGACGCAATTTTAACAGTGTATGTTGGAATGAAAATTGCAGACATACTTGGATTGTTTAATAAATATTCTCTTCCTCGAGTTGCCGCTGGGATGCTTGTAGCCCTCGCATATTTTTTTGTTTTTGAATTATAATAATACATTGAAAATGGGAGATTTATTTCATAAGGGCAATACGGTGATATGATCGCTTCTATGCTTGAACAATTCGAAAGCATAACAATTACTTTAGTGCTTGATTTTATGCCTGTAAGATTGAAAGAAGCAAGCCTTAATTCTTTCACATTGCTACAATTATAAAACATGCCCACAACCGTTGTAACCTTTTCTGTATTAAAACCATTAACATTGATTCCGGACCCTTTAAACTCTCGGAACATTTCTTCCATGCTTGTAACATTTTTAGTTATGAAAGTCGAAACATCTAACGAATTACCCGAAGTTGCAAATCCTGTAGTATTATAAAACATTTGGTACATATTTGTTGTATATGTTGTATTAAAGTTTTCGGTATAATAAAAATCAATACTTTGTAAATATGAACTTGAAAACAATCCAGAGCAATCTTCTGGAGCGAAACATTCACCTGTAACAACAAAGTTTACTGAACCACCAGACGTTGTCCAAACCTCAATATTTGGAAGCCAATTTCCCCTATATGTGAAATTTGAATCTGAAGTTTGTGTGAAATATATGCTTTCTATCCAACTTTTTGTAATGCCAATTGAACCATATTTTGTTGTAAGTTGATCCAACCAGTCTGATGGGAAAAAAGCACGCCTTAAATATGTTCTAGATGAATAATAACTGTTTTGACCATTGGCAATATCTTCTGTATAGGAACCATCTGCCTTATAAACACTATCAGTGCCATTGTCAAGATAAAGACCCTCCATTGTTGAAATTTTTGGACACGAAGATTTTGGAGTTAAAAACCTCATTATTTTATTGCTTGAGCCAAGATATAGCATATTGATTGTTCTTGCACTGCTCGTTATGGTAAATGTAGACAAATCAAGTTCTTCTAGTGCCTTGCAATTTTGGAACATAGCAGCAAAATCCGTGCACTTTTCAGTCCCCCAGTTTACACCAAGCGTTAGTGTTTTAAGTTTAGAGTCGTTATAAAACATATAAGATAGATCGGTTGCTACTTTTGTGTTGAAATATGATAGGTCGAGGCTGGTCAACTCAGAACATCCTGAAAACATATTAAAAAAATCTTTGCATTTATAGGTTGTCCAACCACTGCCAAAAGTTATCGAAGCAAGTTTTGATGCTCCCTTAAACATGTTTGACATGGTTGTTACATTTGAAACATTAAACGAAGAAACATCAAGGCTGGCAAGCGACGAACAATACTCAAACATATAACTCATATTTGTGCAACTTGCGGTTGAGAAGTTTGAACCGAGTGTTAAACTTGCAAGTTTAGACATTCCACCAAACATATATTCCATTGTTGTTACTTTTGCGGTGTTGAAAGATGAAAGATTCAACGCAATAAGACCTGAACAATAATAGAAAGCATAACTCATGTTTGTTACATTTGGTGTTGTCAAAGTTGTCAAACCAAGACTTGAAAGCCCCGAGCAGTTTGCAAAAACATATGAAATGTTTGTTGCGTTTGCCCAAGACAAACCAGAAAGATTTATGCTTGTGAGATATTTACAGCCATAAAACATGCGCGAAAAGTTTGTTACAACTGGAGTTTTGAAATATGTAAAGTTTGTGAGCGTTGAAAGTTTTGTGCAATCTCTGAACAAATTGTCAACAGTTGTAACCTTTGGGTTTGTCCATCCAATTCCAAATTTTATGGTTGACAAAGCCGAGCAAGATTTGAACAAAGAAGACATGTTTGTTACATTTGAAGTGTTCATGCTTGTGCCGTCAAAGGTTGTAAGCGCCGTCATGCTTGCAAACAAACTGGAACTGTTTGCCGGAAGTTTTACCGTTCCTGCAATGAATGCGATAATGTTTCCTTTTTTATAAACTGGAATTGCCGTTGACAACTTCCCAAGACGAGTGTATCCACTTGGAGGAGTTGTTGCAGTTTTGATTTCTGTTATGCTTGTGACTGCCGGCGCACCCGAAAATGAGGCAAGTTCGGTTTTCCATGTTGTTGGAAGTTCTGCGACAAGTGAAACAAATTTTGCATATAAAATTTTATTGCCAGAACTTCCCATTGTCCAAGTGAAAGACTGGGTTGTTGCAACAGGAGTTCCCGTGCAAGAAGAGTTATCATATACTCCTTCAAAAGTGAAGCCTTCTTTTGGAACCGCCGTGCAAGGTGTTGATTGCATTGGCCCAAGATATGCCCAACTATTTCCTGCACTTGATGTTGGCGTTTGCCCAGAATAGACCGTGCAAAGCCCACCATCGCTGGTTGAAACAATCCCATTTGAAACCGAATATAGTGTTAGGCTTACGGTGTAGCAATATCTGAAATCTTCAGTTTCGGTTGAGCCATCAATTGTGTAACTTGTACTTTCGTCATAGGTTGGTGAAGACCAGTCGGTTCCATGAACCAATTTTGCATATGCATATTTTCCATTTGCAGTGTGACTGAAAGTTATGACATCGCCATCTTTGCATTTTTTGGTATATATGCCCGAACTTGTTCCCATAACGGTTCCCTCGTTCGAAGTGTTTGAAAGGTTGGAAACAGTAAGTGTTACATATGGTTTGAGCCCAGCAACCCAAACACCACCACTTTGGTAGACATCAACATAATATTTACTGGTGTTATAACCAGTGATGCTTGCTTGCGAAATTGTTGGTTTGCTTGTTGCGTTTGGAAATTTCAAAAATTCACGAGTTTTGCTTGTAATTTTAATGTTCATTGCTGGCAAGGTTGAAACATCTTTAAAAGTAAGAATCCCCTCGTCGCAAAGGTTATAAACATTGTTCGCGTTTGCAGATGCAGACATGAAAGCGTTTGCAAGTGTCACATTTCCTTTATAAATATAAAAGGTTCCAGAAGCAGTTCCGCCAAGCATTGAAATGTCTGCGTTATTGTTCACACTTACAATGTTGCCAGTTCCCCCATTTGAAATTGTTCCTGCATTCAGAGAAAAAGTTCCACCTTCAATAATTACGCCAGCGCCGTCAGCGTTGTTTATCAATCCCCCATTCATAACGAAATCAGAAGAAGATATTCTTACGCCTTCATAAATTGAACCATTTTGCATTACAAGAGTAACGCCATCATGAATCATTAAGCCAGAAGAAATTGTTCCACTTGTGATTGATGCGTTCACACTGTTTACAAGATTAACAAGTCCATCTGAAATTGTTCCGCCTGAAAGTGAGAAAGTTCCGCCTGAAACATAAATTGCAGAATCGGTTCCTGAACCATAATTCTTTTCAATGGTTCCACCCGAAATTGAAAGGCTTCCACCACCTTCAACACGAATTGCACTTGCCAAACCATTGCGTATGCTGTTGCCAGAAATCGTTCCAGATGTGATGAAAACTTTTCCACCACTAGAATAAATTGCGCCAACACCCTCATAATTATTTTCATGCGCATTTGCACCATTGTTCACAATTGAACCACCAGTCAATTTGAATGTTCCACCAGCGTCAACATAAACAGCATATGCAGCAGTGTTGGTGTTTTTGTTTATCAAATTATAACCTGAAATTGACTTGTCACCTTTAAGTTCAACCGTCGAGTTTTTTCCAATATAAATTGCAAGTCCTTTGAAATCTTCTGCACTGCAAGAAGAAACAGCAGAAAAACACAAACTTCCAATCAAAATTGCGCAAACAACCGGCAACAAAACTGCCGTCAGTAAAACTGAAAGTTTCTTTTTCATTTGGACTCCTTTAAATTTTAATCGCTTTTTTATATATTATATATATAACAATACAGAAAAATAATCAAACAAATTTTGCAACATATATTTTTTATTTTGTGAAAAACTTAAAAAACAACAAAAACATTTCTTCACTTTTGAACACAAAACCCATCCAACCACCATTTTTTTATTTAGGTACACAACCAAAACACCGCGTTGGCGCAAAAAACCACTGTCTATAATTCTGTTGATAGCGAATATATCCGCCAGACAACTGACAAGTTTAATGAAAGAGTTAAAGAAGACCAAATGCTTTTAAACGATAAAAAACGAGAAGAACTTCTTGAACAACGCAAAGATGAGTTTGTTGCAGATATGGACGATGACGAGTTTGATGAAATTCTCACAAAACTTCTCGAAGAGCGCAAAGAACGTAAACGCAGACGTGAAAGTAATATGGAAATGTAAAAGAATATGTTGAAAATCAATCAATTTTATGCTATCCTTATTCTGTAAGGAGTAGATATGACATTATATGAAATTTTAAGCCTTGTTATAGGTGGTGTGAGTTCTATTGCGACTTTTTCTGCAGTATTTGTTGCCTTATGGCAAACAAAGTATGCAAATAAAAAGAAATTGTCTTGTAAGTTTGTTGAAAATAACGCTGTTGCATCTTTAAATGGACAAAATATTAAAAACTATGTCTGCATGGATATAACAAACATAGGAAATAAGAAAATAATTATAAAATCATGGGGAATAAAAACAAAAAATGATTTTTTGATGATACTTACCCAAACACCGAATCCAGATCTCTTTGATTTGGCTGTATCAGTTAAAACTCCATACGAACTAGAAGTAGAACAGAATATTTCATTTTTTTATGATAAGAAATTATTTGTTAAATATGTAAAAGAGTCTTTAGAATTAGGTAAAATTTCAAAAAATAAAAAATTAATTTTCTATGTTATTGATTCTACTGGTAAAAAGTATTTAGTTAAGAGTTCAAAACAAGCATATC
>ERZ857629.628-NODE-628-length-46021-cov-9.321477_pt1 | contig 46021 bp, 47 predicted proteins | sample MGYA00519700_ERZ857629 | MGnify/ENA primary metagenome ERZ857629 (study PRJEB31778, sample SAMEA3449351) | human gut metagenome | biome: human gut; feature: human-associated habitat; material: faeces | place: United Kingdom | collected 2010/2012 ... | reverse complement strand
CCCACTACCTGCTCCAAAATAAAAAATCATAGCATTTGCTATGATTTTTTTTGATTTAAACTTAAACAGTGGGAATCGAAAAGGAGGTTGCCAAGTTTTGAGCAGGACTGGAGCCTGCCAAAACGCAGGCAAAAGATGTCCGGTGGACATCTTTTCCGACGCGAGTGCGAGTGGCCCCACTACCTGCTCCAAAATAAAAAATCATAGCAAATGCTATGATTTTTTTATATAATAAAACTAAATTTCAAATAAATACTTGACAAAATATGACAAAAACATTAAAATATAATTAAAATCAAGGACAAATTCAATAAAATCAACATAAAAAGTTGCAAGAATTGTAAAAAAATGCTATAATAGTAAAGGAAGAACGATTGGAGGTGCTAAAGAAAATGAAAAAAATAAATGTAAAGTTAATAGTTTCAATAGCACTTATAATTTTCATGATAGCTATGTTAACAACAACAACATTTGCGGATGTAGATCCAGCTCAAAGGCCAGACTATTATGATCCAAAAGCTAATTTTGATTCAAATGGAACTTTTGTAAAAAAAGCTAGTATGGTTTTAGGATGGATTCAATATATTGGAATAATTCTTTCAGTAATTGTTTTAGCAATAATAGGAATAAATTATATGTTAAGCAGTGTGGAAGGAAAAGCTGAATACAAGAAAAAAATATTACCATATGTATTGGGGTGTTGCTTATTAATGGCAATTTCAGTATTTATAGGAATAATACAAAATGTAGCATCTGATTCTACAACACCTGTTGGTGGTGGAGGCGGCGGAACGCAACAAACTCTTGAAGTTAAATAAAAAGAATGGACATGAATGTGTGAGGTGATAATATGAAAAATAAACTTACAAAAAATTTATTTATTATAATATTAGTTACATTAGTATTATGTGCATTCTTACCCAATAAAATATATGCAGTAGATAATATTATATCTAGTGGAAAAGATTTTGTTAATAAAGGTGAAGAACAAGACAACCCAATAGATGAAGAAGCTTTAAGAGATACATCATCATATATATATAATGTTTTATTTACAATAGCAGTTGTATTAGCTTTTGTAATAGGAATGATAATTGGTATCCAATTTATTATGGGTAGTGTAGATGAAAAGGCAAAAATTAAAGAAACTCTAGTACCTTATGTTATAGGCGTATTTATTATATTCTCAGCATTTGGAATTTGGAAAATAGTAATGTCAATAGGAAATAGTTTTGAAGATGCAAGAGTTAAAGATGATATAAAGATAATACGTACAGTGTAAAAATATAGTTTTTAACATTTTCTTAAATTAGTTTAAGAAAGGTCAAAATAAAAAATATTTAAGAAAGGGGAACCTAATATGAAAAAATCTATGAAAATAGTATCAACACTAATGATGGCTGTAATGATGATAATGGTTGCAACACCTGTATTTGCAACAAATGTAACAGTAACACCAGTTGCTCCAACAAACACTACAGGTATATTAAACTTAGCTGGTAAAATCTTAGGATTTTTACAATGGATAGCTTTAATTGGTGGTGTTTTAATCATAGCAATTCTTGGTATTAAATACATGATGGGAAGCTTAGAAGAAAAAGCAGAATACAAAAAATCTATGATACCTCTAATTGTAGGTATAGTAGTAGTAATGGGTGCAACAACAATAGCAAACTTACTAGTAAATACATTTACAACTTCAGCTTAATTCGCATAAAAATCAAAACTGGTCTTGAAGGCCAGTTTTTTTGTTTTATCTAAAAACTGCAAAAAATGTCAAAATGTAATAGATTTTTTTCTAAAAACTTTTATTTTGCAAAAAAATATGGTACAATTATAAGAGTATATTAAATTTGGGAGGAAAACCTTTCATGAGAGTTTTATTAAAAAATACAATAACTAAAAAAGTAATGGTTGTACTTATAACAATTGTAATGTTAAGCAATTTCATTATGCCTAATTATGTATGTGCCAAATCAGCAGGAGAAAAGCTTGTTTCTGGCATATTCTACTTAATTGCATATGTTGGTGATGTGGGTATAAAATTAATGCAGAAAATGATGATAGGTACAAATGAAATAAAAGATGGAGATGAATACGATATAAAATATTCGCCAGGGTTAATCTTTTCAAATTCTATAATTGCTTTAGATGTTAATTTTATAAAACCTAATGAAGGTTATTTAGTTAGAGAAGGTGGCGAAACTAGCCGAGAGCAAGAAACTTTATATGATGAAACTTTTCGTGATGATTATGATACTGCAGCGGCAGAAGCCAAAGCAGATGCAAAAATAGAAGAATTATTAAAGGAAAATGGATATTACGACAGCACTTCAACAGACCAAAAAGAAACGGATACAAAATATCAAACAGTGAATCCACAACATGTATATTCTTGGAATAAAAGTGATGGTGATCATTATAATGTTGGGAAGATAACGCTATTTGACGATGATGCAGATGTGGATTCACAACAAAGAAAGTTTATTGTTTATATGATTAGATCATGGGAAGTTTCTGAACCAGGTGGCACTATTACTTCACCAGCTAAAGAAATGCAGGCAAGCATCTCAAAATGGTACATAGCATTAAGGACAATAGCATTAGTTGGCTTGTTATCAGTACTTTTATATATAGGCATTAGAATAATACTAAGCAGCGCATCAGCAAATGATAAAGCAAAATATAAAAATATGCTTAAAGATTGGGTAGTTGCAATATGTATACTATTTACATTACACTATATAATGGCATTTATGCTTGAAATGACAGGAAGTTTAAACAATATTATTAACAATAACGTAGTAAAAGAAAGTACAAGTGGAGGAGTCGAAGGATCAACAGCAGAATATAAAACCGATAAATTAATGAATGCTGTTAGAGAGGGTGTAGGAGATAGCTATGAAGATGCAAGTGCTTTAAACACAGCAAGTTATACAATTATGTATTTAGCACTAGTAATATTAACAGGTGTATTTACCGTACAGTACTTAAAAAGGGTAATATATATGGCATTTTTAACCATGATAGCACCAATGATAGCACTTACATATCCTTTAGATAAAATAAAAGATAATAAAGCACAAGCATTTAGTTTTTGGGTAAGAGAATATATATTTAATTGTCTAATACAACCTGTACATTTTCTATTATATACATTGCTAATTTCTAACGTAGGAGATTTTGCAACAAATAATATAATCTATTCCGTTGTAGCATTAGGCTTCTTAGTACCAGCAGAAAAATTAATAAAAGAAATGTTTGGAATGAAATCTGCAACACCAGTAGGAACATTAGGAGCTGCAGCAGGTGGAGCGATGGTAATGAGTATGCTAAATAAAATGAAAGCAAAACCACCAAAGGAAGGCAAAGATGGAAGCGGCTCAGATGCACCAAAAGGGGTAAGAACTGCAACAAGAAGTTCAAGCGGAAACTCAGGCACAAATGGTGGAAATGGAACAGGCACAGGAGCTGGGGCAGAAAACGGAAGCACAGCAGGAGGCTCAACTGGAACAGCACCAGCAATGGCAGCAAATGCAGTAAGTAATAATGCAACTCCAGCAAGTGGAAATAACCGGAACAACAGGTGGAGTTGGAGCTGGACTAAATGCATTAAGAAAAAAATACATAGGCGGGGCAGATAATTTGAAAAGCTATGGAAAGAAGTTTACAAGAACAATGGGTGGTGCAACAGTAGGTTTAGCTGCAGGAACAGTTGCAGTTGCAGCCAATATTGCAGATGGAGAGTTATTAACAAACCCAAGCAAAGCAGCACAGGAAATAGCAGCAACTTCTGCAATTGGATATCATGCAGGAGGAAATTTAACTGGAAGTATAGAGGAAGGTGCAAGCAACATATTTGAAACATATAAAAAAGGTGCAATGGGTGTAGAGGCATATAATAACTCAAAATTTGATAAAGCCTTCTATAAAAGTGATGGATATAAACAAATAGCACAAGATGAAAACTTATTGAATGCATTTGGAGGAGAAGCTGGAGTTAAGGCTGCAACACAACAATTCTTAGATAATGGAATAACAGATGCAGCAGATATAAGAAAAGCAATGCAAAATGGAGTAACAGGAGATGAATTAAAAGAATATTCAAAACTTGGAATAAAAGCACCAGAAGAAATAGCTGCGGCAAAATCAAAATGGGGTTCAGCAAGTTACTATGCAAACCTAAAGAAAATAGCAAAATTTGCAAAGAATAAAAGCCCAGAAGAATTTAAAGCAATTATTTCTCAAATAAAAATAGACGGAACCAATACACCAAGTCCATCAGAAGTTGATAAGATTTATGAGAATATTATAGACCTATTATAAAAAAAGAGGATGTAGAACTTACTACATCCTCTTTAAATGTTACAAAAATGTTACAAAAATATTATATTTCGATTACATTCAACAAAATTGTTTCAAAATAATACAATTTTTGCTATAATTAATATAACTAATTTTAGGTTAGAAAGCATTTATCAAAGGAGGAATTTGAAGTGGCAACATACAATATACCGAGAAATGTAAAAGGAGAACGGAAGGGTGTTAATGATTTTTACAGCAAAATCATTAATATATACTTGTGCAGCTGGAGCTGTTGGACTAATATTCTATTTTATTTTTGGAACATTATTAAAATTAACTTGGCTTGGAATAGCATTAACTATTGCATGTGCAGCTTTAGGGTTTGTTGTAGCAACATTTAAAATTCCAGATACGAATGCCCTAGAAATAACAAGAAAAGCTGGTGGAGAGAATATTGATACTACATTCTTAAGATGGATGAAATTTAAAAGAAGAGGAAATGTAATATATACATACCTTGGAACAGAGGAGGAAAAAAATAATGGATAATTTAATGAATAGCTTAACAATAATTTTGGTAATGCTTATATTTTTCATAATAATATTAGCTTTTATATATTGGTATTTAACTTACAAAAACAAGAAAAAAATTGAGGAAGAGGAAAAAGTTAATACTCCAGGTTCTACAACTAAAGTTGCAACAGAATACACAAAAAAATCAATTTTTAAATTTATGCAATTTGATAAGATTGAAGATAACATGATAGTGCAAGACAAAGGACAAAAATACTTAATGGTAATTGAGTGCGAAGGAATAAATTATGACCTTATGTCTCAAATGGAAAAAACAGCGGTTGAGGCTGGGTTTGTACAGTTTTTAAATACTTTAAGATATCCAATACAACTTTATACACAAACAAGAACAATCAACATTAGTGATAGTATTCAAAATTACAAAAGTAGATTAACAGAGATAAAGAAAGAATTAGATGCAAAACAACAAGAATATAATAGAATGCTTAAAAACGAAACCTATAATGAAAATCAATTAGATATGTTAAAAAGAGAATTAATGAGAATTAAACATTTGTATGAGTATGGACAAGATATAATTGATAACATTCAAAAAACAAGTCAAAACAAGAATGTACTTAGAAAACATTACTATATTGTAGTTCCATACTACAGTGCAGAAATAGCTACAGACTTATTAGACGAAGAAGAAAAGAAAAATATGATTTTCTCAGAACTATATACGAGAGCACAAAGTTTAATAAGATCATTATTTGCTTGTGAAATGAAGTGTAAAATTTTAAATTCAGAAGAATTAGTAGAATTACTATATGTAGCTTATAACAGAGACGAATCAGAAACTTACAGCGTAGAAAGAGCTATTAGAGCAGGTTACAATGAACTATATGCAACAGCACCAGATGTATTAGATAAGAGAATGAAAGCAATAGATAGCCAGATTGAAGAAAAAGCAATTGATCTTGCAAAAGAAACAATTGATGAAGTTAGACTAGAGAAGGAAAGAAAAATAAAAAAGAAAGAGGAAAATTTCGAAGAATTAGTAAAACAAATGGCAGAAGCTTTACTTAAAGAAAATGAAAAATATGTTGGTAAAGATGTTGCTGAAAAAGCAATTGAAAAGTTAAATAATACAGAAGAAGGGGGAAATACAAATGAGCAAGAAACAAAGAGAACTAGACGAATTTCAAATGCAAAATAGTTTGAGACCTGAAGAACCAGAGTATGATATTTTAAGAAAGAAAACAATAAAAGAACTAATTGCACCATCTGGAATTGATGCATCAAATATCGACCATTTAGAGATTATTTCAAATACAACAAGATATGCAAGAAGTTTCTTTGTATCAAATCTACCACGTATGTGTACATTCCCAGAGCTTTTTAGGGATATGTATCTGTTCGGAGATATAAACACATCTGTATATATTAACCCTGTGCCAGAAGCAAAGTCTCAAAATGAATTAAACAGAGTAATAAACCAATTAGAAACAGAAAGAATTGTAGCAGCAGATAGAGGAAATATAAATCGTGAAAGTATATTATCACAAAAAAGACTAGAAGCAGAAGGACTAAGAGATGAAATTGCATCAGGTTTTAATAAACTTTTTGAAGCTTCAGTTGTAGCAACACTATTTGCATACAACTTACAAAGCTTAGATGCTTACTCAAAACTTTTAGCAACAGAGCTTTCTAAAACTTTAGTTGGAATAAAATCTGCATGGGCTATGCAAGATGAAGCATTTCAATCTAATGTACCACTTATGAAAAATTCAATTAAAAAAACACATACTTTCGACCGTAACTCAATGGCAACAGTATTTCCTTTTACAACTTCAGAAGTAGGACACTTAACAGGAATACCTCTAGGCATGAACAAACAAACAGGAGTACCAGTTTTATTCGACAATTTCCATCCAAGCTTAGCAAACTATAACATGGTTGTATTTGCTAAATCTGGTGCTGGTAAATCTGTTACAATGAAAACATTAATATCTCGTTCAGCAGTATTAATGGGAATAGAAAGTTTAGCACTAGATGCAGAAGGTGAGTACAAAATAGTGGCAGAAAGCTTAGGAGGAATAAATGTAGTACTTAGTCCAACATCAAATACTATAATAAACCTATTCGATATTGAAGAAGAAAAAATTAAAGACGAAATAACAGGAAGAGAAAGAATAGTTCTAAATGTTGAAAATAAAATAGAAGACGTAACACAAGCTTTAATTACAATGGCAAGAGGAAGTACAAGAAGTGAAGAAGTAAACGAGCTTACAAAACAAATAATTGCTGAAGCTGTTGCGGAAGAATACACAAGATGTGGAATAACGGCAGATCCAAGCAGTTTATATGTAAATGGCCAAATGGGTAGACTGGGAAATATTGGTAGAGAAAAGAAAGAAATGCCTACAATAGGTTCATGGTATAAAACATTACTTAAAAAAGCAGAAGAAAATACGGATGAAAACTATACATTCCACTATAGTTACTTAAAAAAAGTTATGAAACAATATGTAAGAGAGTTAAATGGACAAATGGCATATTTCGATGGACAATCTACATTTGATTTACTAGAAGGAATACCATTTATAAACCTAGATATTTCTCAACTAGAAGAAAGATTTGCAAGACCTCTTGCACAACAAATACTACTATCTTGGATATGGGAAAAATTTGTAAAGAAAAACAGTGAAGATAGAAATAAAGCAAGTAAAAAGAGAGTACTAGTTGATGAAGCATGGATGCTATTACCATTCCCAGAAGCAGTAGATTTCTTAAATAAAATGGCAAGACGTGCAAGAAAAAGAAATGTATCATTAGCTATAGTATCACAAAGATTCCAAGACTTTTATGAAAAACCAGAAGCACAAGCAGTTTTAACATCTTCTGATACAAAATTATTCTTAGCACAAGATAAATCTGAAATACAATACCTAAAAGAAGTATTCAAACTAAGTGAAGGTGAAGCAAACTTTCTAGTAACTTGTACAATAGGTGAAGGCTTATTTAAAGTAGGTGGAGATACTGCAATTTTGCAAATAACTCCAACTAGAAAAGAATTTGAGTTTATGGAGACAAACTTAAACAAATTAGCAGAAAAAAATGTATAATTTATGTATGAAATTTACATAAAAACTTTAAACATAAGGAAAAATATGGTATAATAGAATAGACGTAACCTTTGAAGGAAGGGGAAAACAGTAAATGAAACAATTAATTAAAAACAATCTAACAAAAAAGATGTTAACAGTATTTATAGCACTAATAATGTTAAGTAATTTTATTATGCCAAATTATGTTTGTGCAAAATCAGCTGGAGAAAAACTTATTTCAGGAGTATTTTATTTAATTGCTTATCTTGGAGATGTTGGTATACAAATAATGCAAACAATGATGATAGGAACCAATGAAATAAAAAATGGAAGTGAATATGAAATAAAATACTCACCAGGATTGATTTTTGCAAATGCCATTGTTTCTTTGGATGCCAACTTTATTAAACCGAATGAAACAGAATGGATATCGGGAAAAGTTACAACTAAAACAAAAAAAAATACATTAGAATATAAACAATGGACAACTTTTCGTGGAGACATTGATAGCACGAATGTTATTTATAATGGAACAACAACAGTGGGGGTTAATGCAAGTGGAAAACGTATAGATTCAGAAACAGGAGGAGGCGGCTCTGCAGAAAAAAGAGATGAACTTTTAGAAAAGTATGGGTATAATACAGCAAGTGATAAGGAAGCAAAAGGAATTGGGGCAATGACTTATACATGGACAAGTAGCGGAGTAAAATATGAACTTACTTGGTCTAGTACTAGTAATGGTGGTGGTGCAACATCTACTTTAATTCTAAAGATTTTAGAGGGAACAAGTGGTGAAACAGAAGAACAACCAGACGACTATGTAACTAAATGGCTAAATTCATATGGATATAATAAATCAAATTCTGATAAAGTCACAGAAGGAGAGACGAAAACAGAAACAGGAAAACAAACTGTAACATATGAATGGATAACAAGCGCAGATAAAAGATATCAACTGCAGAAAATATCTAATTTCCCTGCAGGTTCAAGAGATCCTAATGCAAAAGGAAGTGTTAGTGTAGCAGTATACGAAATTATAACGGTAACAGAAGTTGATGGGGATAGACCAATAGGTTCACCTGCCAACAAACTTCAAAGCTATGTATCAAAATGGTATATTGCATTAAGAACAATAGCACTAGTTGGTCTGCTATCAGTACTTTTATATATAGGTATTAGAATAATACTAAGTAGCGCGTCAGCAAACGATAAAGCAAAATATAAAAATATGCTTAAAGACTGGATCGTTGCAATATGTATACTATTTACATTACATTATATAATGGCATTTATGCTTGATATGACAGAAAATGCAAACAACATTATAAGAAATAATGTTGCAACAAAGAGCTCAAGTGAAGACTATGAAAAAGATATACTAATGAGTGACATTAGAAATAAAATTGGCGAAAGTTATAAAGATGTAAAGAAAGACATGTGGGATGTTGCGGGATATACAGTTATGTACCTTGCATTAGTAATACTAACAGGAGTGTTTACAGTGCAGTATTTAAAGAGGGTAATATATATGGCCTTCTTAACCATGATAGCACCAATGATAGCACTTACTTACCCACTAGATAAAATAAAAGATAATAAGGCACAGGCTTTTAGCTTTTGGCTAAGGGAATACATATTTAATTGTCTAATACAACCAGTACATTTCTTGCTATATACTTTATTAATAGGAAATGCTATTGATTTTGCAACAACAAATATGTTATATGCAATAGTAGCATTAGGTTTCTTAGTACCAGCAGAAAAATTAATAAAGGAAATGTTTGGAATCAAATCATCAACACCAGTAGGAACATTAGGAGCTGCAGCAGGTGGAGCAATGGTAATGAGCATGCTAAATAAAATGAAAGCAAAACCACCAAAAGGTGAAGGTAAAGATGGAAGCGGTTCAGGAGCACCAAAAGGAGTAAGAACTGCAACAAGAAGCTCAAGTGGCAGCACAAGTGCAAATGAAAGTAATGAAACTGGAGCAGAAGCCGTAGCAGGAAGTGAAGGAGGAGTTCCAACAGTATCAAGTGGACCAGCACCAGTAATGGCAGCAAATGCAGCAAATAGCAGTTCTAGTTCATCAAGTGGAGATAGCCGGAACAAGCGGTGGAATTGGAGCAGGTTTAAGTGCATTAGGAAAGAAATATATATATGGAGCAGATAATCTAAAGAGCTATGGCAAAAAGTTTACAAGAGTTGCCGGAGGTGCAGCCTTAGGCCTAGCAGCGGGAACTATAGGAATGGCAGCTAAAATAGCTGATGGAGATTTATTAACAAACCCAAGTGATGCGGCAACAAAGATAGTGGGTGCAGCTGGAATAGGATACCATGCAGGAGGAAATTTAACAGGAAGATTAGAAGAGGGTGCAAGCAATCTATTTGAAACCTACAAGAAGGGTGCAATGGGTGTTGAAGCATATAATAACTCAAAATTTGATAAAGCTTTCTATAAAAGTGATGGATATAAACAAATAGCACAAGATGAAAAACTATTAAATGCATTTGGAGGAGAATCTGGAATAAAGGCAGCAACACAGCAATTCTTAGAAAATGGAATAACAGATGCAGACGAAATAAGAAAGGCAATGCAAAAAGGTGTAACAGGAGATGAATTAAAAGAATATTCAAATCTTGGAATAAAAGCACCAGAAGAAATTGCTAAAGCAAAGGTAAAATGGGGTTCAGCAAGTTACTATGCAAATTTAAAGAAAATAGCAAAATTTGCAAAAGGAAAGAATCAAACAGAGTTTGTTGAAACAGTAAAAAATCTTAGAATTAACGATAATACTTTAGGCGAAGATAATGCAAAAGAAATATATAAAAATATCGTAGATTTATTGTAATTAACATAGGCGGATATAGCAAATTTATCTGCCTATTAAAGTAATAAAAGAAGGTGAAGAAATATGACATCAGAAGAAAGAGATAATCAAAGACAGGAAAATGAAGCTTTAAAAAGTGCAAAAGAAGTAGCTAAAAAGAAAGCCAAAAGTGAAGCTAAAAAAATAATTTTAAATGCAATAAAAACAGCTATTTTACCAGTTTTAATAGTAATGGTAAAAGTTATGGCTGTAGCATTTTTAATACTTGGTGTTGTAGCTTTATTTGATTCAATATTGGATGGAGGAGGAACCAATAAAGATAATCAAGATGACTTAATATCTTCTGTTAGAACTAGTAGTTTAGAAGCATATCTTAAGCAATTTTCACATACTGGAGATGCCCCACAAAGCTCAGATGGTATGTTTTACAAAATGTATGGTGATGGTGTTGGATGGCCTACAATAGGAAATTCCGATTTACAATGGAAATCACATCAAGATAGTTTTGCATGTCAAGGAAAGGTTTTTGACGGAGAAGAAGAAAAAACAGTTGAAAATGTTAAAGACTATGTAAATGGCTTTTTAACAAGAGGAAGCAACGCGACTTACACCAATGAAGAAGTAAGTGCAATGAACATATACATAGAAAAAGAACTTGTAGATAAAGTTGGTGACGAAGTTCGAGAAGGAGTGTATAATTATGTTATTAGTTATACAAACTCAATTGAATTGTCTCAACAGCAGTTATACGCTTTAACTGCAATAGCATATAACTTTGGGCATTTACCAACAAGAAATGGCTATACTTTTGTAACCGTTTTCGAAAAGGCTGCAAGCCAATATGAAATTAATTCATGGGAATTTAACCGTTTCATTTGGGATAATTGGTGGTGTAAACTTGAAGGTGGTGCAAGTGTTCATATACCTTCAAGAGATGCACAGTTTGAAACATATGTTAAGGGAGTTTATAACTTTGCAAGTGAATCTGATGCAGGAGAGGTTTTTGCAAGAAAATACTATATATATTATACGCAAGCTCAAATAAATGCAATTAGTTATGCACCAGATCTTCCTATAACCAGAAGTAGTAGCAATGAAGAAGAAATATTTACATATGAAGAAAGAGCAAATTCAGGAGGCTATGATGGTGAATTCTTAATTGCAGAAGGATATAGATTTCCTCATTACTTGCAAAAAGATTATGCTAGAAAATATGGAACTTCAGATATTCCAACATCTGGATGTGGACCAACAAGTATGGCAATGATTTTAGCTGGTTTTTGTAATGATACTTCTATAACACCAGTTACTTATGTAGATACACTAGAAGAATACTATGGAAGTAATTACAAAAGTTACTATTGGCCAGGAGAAGGAAGTGTTTATTCTGGAATATGCAATACAGACCTTTTAACTAAATATTATAATTGTAGGGCTACAGCAGTAGGTAGCACATCTCAAGCATTGGATGCACTTAAAAATGGAAAGGCAATAATAGGCAGTGAATATGGCCACATTTTAGCAGTTTTACCTCTTCCAGATGAATATAAGGATCAAGGATATATGTTTTATGTGTTAGACTCTGCAAGAGGACATAATGGACCATTTAAATCAGTAAGCCATTTTATTAGTTCTACTTCAGCACAGTTTTTAAATTTCCATTATATAATTGAGCCAATAAAATAACATAAAGGAGGTTATTTATGGAAAATAATCGGAATGAAGAAGGGTATTTTAATATTAATTTCTTTATGCATAATTGCAATTATTGTAATAATAGCTATTTTAATTAATTTATCTAATAATAAAACAAAAACAAATAATAATAAAACACAAAATGGTTTAAATACAAATGAAGAAAATAACAATATAACAAACACAGAAACAGAGATAGAAAAAGAACCAGAAGAGATGTATTTAAATAAAGAAATACATAAAGAAGATAAAACAATGGTGTTCTTTTCAGTAGAAAGAAATATAAAGAACTACATTACATATTTGAGAGTAAATAACCAAAATGCTATTAACTCTTTGAGTAATGGAATTCCAGTATTTAATGCAAATGGGTTATCTAGTAAAACAATAATAACAATTAAAGAAATGTATTCAGTTGATAATGATAATGGAACAACGTTTTTTGTAAAATTAGACTTATCAAATAATGGGGAATATACAATAAAGTTTATAGAAGATTTTATTAATGGAACTTTTAGTATATCTAGTATGACAGGTGAAGAATATAATACAAGTATATCTGGTAAAAGCAATATAGATTATACAAAGCATGTTGAAATACAGAAAAATGAATATAATACTATTCAATATACTAATATGAGTAATTCAGAAGTTGCAGAAAGGTACTTGAGAGCATATATACAAAAGGCAAGATATTCACCTGAGGAAGCATATAATACACTTGATGAAGTATACAGAAACACTAGGTTTGGAAGTCTTGAAAATTTCAAAAAATATCTTGAGGAAAAAGCTGAAGAGTTGGAATCATTAGATCCATTATCAGTAAAAGATGCCAGTGAATTTGCAACTGTTGATGAATACACAAAATATGTTAACAGCTTGAAAAAAACAGGATTAACAAAGTTTGATAAATATACAGATGGAGATATAGAATATCTAGTATGCTTAGATACATATGGCAATTATTATATATTTAAAATTTCACATGTTATGGATTATAAACTAATGTTAGATTCATATACGCTTAATACACCAAGATTTTTAGAGGAATATCAGAAATCAAATGAACAAGAAAAAGTTGAATTAACAATTAATAAAGTTTTTGAAGCATTAAATAATAAAGATTTTAAATACATATATGGAAAACTTGATGAAGATTTCAAAAATGCGAATTTCTCAAATTACAGTGATTTTGTTCAAAAAATGCAAAACAACTTTTTTGAGAGAAATACTGTTGAATTTGATGAATATGATGAAACAGATGGTGTGCATGAATACACTTTAATAATTACTGATGCAAACAACATAGATAAAAGAGAGTTAAATTTAAAGATATTTATTACACTTGGAGATAATACAGATTATACTTTGAAATTTGAGTAAAAGAGGTGGGTTAAAATGGAAGAAAAAGAAGGAAAAGATTTAGCAAAAGAGATGAAGAAAGAAAAACAAGAAGAAGAAAAATATTTTACTCATGTTAATTTAGAACTAAGCAAAATTGTTTTAAATGATGTAACAATTGGAGAAAACCAAGGAGCATATAACATTTATATAAACTATAAAGGCGAGAGTGTGCTAATTGCAACAATCGGCGAAGACGGAAAAATGAACCCTAATAGTAGTCTTTTAGAAGATGAGAAATATACAGAAGAAGATAAAAAAGCTTTAGGAAATATGCTAAATTTATTAGGTCTAGAACAAGAAGAAGTTAATATGGATAGATTCCAAGAACAAATAAAAGATAGAGAAGCATTAACAAAAGAAGAATTAGAACAAGAAAAAGAAAAGGAAAAAGAAGAAGAGATAAAAGACAATGAGCCAGAAGAACAGGAAGAAGAAATTGAAGAGGAAGAAAACCAAAAAGATGATAGTATAAAAAAAGAAGAAATTGCAAAAAAATATAATGTTGATGCAAGACAAGTTGTAAGATTAAATATCAAAGGCGAAAAAATAAATGAAGATGATACTTTCCAAAGAGCAGTAAAATATGCAAAAGGCTATGAGGAAGTTTGCGTAATTCCAGGGAAAGATATTCATTCATGGACAATTCTTGGAAGGAAAAAAGGAGAAAAGGAATTTAATGAAATTGAACAAGCTAACAAGCAAGTTCATGGAAAGAACCCAGATGTAACAATAAAAACTATCAAAAACGATAAAATAGTTGAACAAAAACCTCTTGCAACATATGATATAGATGGAGAAAACATCATGGCAATAGTAAAAAATGAATGGGGAGAACCAGAAACATTGTATTGCAGAAAACAAGATGGAGAGCAAAAATATTGGGGAACTACAGTTCCAGAATTATCTAATAAAAATGTAAGACAGCTAGGCTTTGATGAAAGATCATTTATGTCTGAAAAAAATACATCTGGAATGGACTTAGCAAAAAAAGAAGATGAGCTAGATAAAGCACAAGACTTAAATGATAGAGGAGTACCTTCAAAAGAAGAAGGAGTACAAGTTTATGAAATAGATGGAAATGCAAGACAAAATGCAGAAACCAGAAAAGAAGAAGTTGTAAAAGACTTAATGAGAAGAGATGGAATAGTTGACAAACTAACTGTACCACCAGGATATTATGAAAATAAAGCAAGCAAAGTTTTAGCATTATTAGAGCAAAATGAAGATATGCAATATGAAGAAGCAATAGATAAAGTTGAAGGTTCTGACCAGAGAGAAGAACGGTGGAATGACTCCAGGAGATAATAGAAGAAGAGAGTAAAATTGAAAACATTTACATAATATGGTATAATTAAAATATAATAATCCGTTCAGGATAATATGAAAAAGGAGACGCTTACTATGGCATTTGTATTTTTTCTCTTGTTCTTTATTGCAATATTTTTTAACCACGATGTTGCAGTTGTGCTTGTAATTATTGCAATGGCAATTAATGCAGGTAAAATCTACTTTGCATGGAAAGGACGGAAGAGTGATCGCATTGAGTGGCATAAGACACTTGTAGTGAGTGGAATAGGCATAGCAATTTGCATTGTGCTATTTCTTATCTAAGAGTTCTCTTAAAACCTAGTTTGAAAATTCAAACTAGGTTTTTTTATCTTTCTTTGAATATTTTTATTTTTTAAATACAATAATAATATTAAGGAGATGATTAATTTTGAAAACAAAAAAACTCATAATTTCTTTAATATTATTTATAACCATAATTTCTATATCAACAGTCTCAAAAGCAATGTCACATTATCAAACAGTGGGAACAACAACAGGTTTAGTTACAGCATCTGCACTTAATGTAAGACAAGGACCAGGAACAAATTATAAAGCGGTAACAATGATTTATAAAAATGAATATATACGAGTTTTTGCAAAAATAGGAGACTGGTATGTAATACAAACAAATGGCGATTATATAGGAATGGTAAGCTCAAAATATGTAAAATTAATATACCCAAAAAGCAATAATTCAAATAATCAAAATACCAATAATACAACAACAAATAATGGAAGCAGTTTAACAGCTGATGAAAAAGAAGTTTTTGATTTAATAAATGCAAAAAGAACAGCTGCAGGACTTTCTGCACTTAAAGTAGATGCAGAACTTCAAAATGTTGCAAGGGCAAAAGCTGAAGATATGGTTAAAAACAACTATTTCTCACATACATCAGCAACATATGGCTCTCCATTTGATATGATGAAAAGCTTTGGTGTAAGTTATAAAACAGCAGGAGAAAACATTGCAGGAAATTCAAGCAATACAGGTGCTGTAAATGCTTGGATGAACTCAGAAGGGCATAAAGCAAATATCTTAAATAGCAGTTTTAACTACACAGGAGTTGCAGTTGTTAAAAGTTCAAAATATGGTAAAATATTTGTTCAAATGTTTATAGGAAAATAGTAAAATTCGTCCACAGTATGCACAATATGCTGTGGATATTTTTATATCTTGAAAGTAAAAACAATTCATGCTATACTAATAAATAGAGAGGGATAGCAAATGAACCAAAAGCAGGCAATAAAAATTGTAGAAATATTAAAAGAATATTATCCAGAAGCAACATGTAGTTTAGATTTTAAAACTCCATTTGAAATGACTGTGGCTGTTATGCTTTCTGCACAATGTACAGATGAGAGAGTAAATAAAACAACGCCACTATTATTTGAAAACTACGGAACACCAGAAAGCATTTGCAAAATGGATATAGAGGAATTAGAAAGAATTATACACCCATGTGGGTTTTATAAAAACAAAGCCAAAAATATAAAAGCAATGGCAGAAGATGTTTTGGAAAAATTTAATGGTAAAATTCCAGAGAGTATGGAGGAACTAATTAAACTTCCAGGGGTTGGCAGAAAAAGTGCTAATGTAATAATGCTAGAAGCTTTCAAGAACCCACAAGGAATAGCAATAGATACACATGCAAAGAGAATTGCAAATAGAGTAGGGCTATCAAAAGAAACCTTACCAGAAAAGATAGAACAGGACATTTTAAAAGTTATTCCTAAAAAATATTATAAAGATGTAAATCACTTACTTGTTTGGCATGGCAGAAATATTTGTGATGCACGAAAGCCAAAATGTTTAGAATGCCCAATAAATAAGTATTGTGAATTTTATAAAAGTAGCAAGAAATCGCCTTAGATAATATAATAATCTAAGGTGATTTTTATGAGTTTAGCAGTTTGCTTAGCTGGTGGTGGCGTAAAAGGAGCTGCCCATATAGGTGTTTTAAAGGCAATTGAAGAGGAAAACTTAGAATATGACTATATAACAGGAACATCATCAGGAAGTATTGTAGCAAGTTTAAATGCAATGGGGTACAATTCAGACGAAATTTACAAACTTTTTAAAAAGTACTCTAAAAAAATTAGATGCATAGATTTTAAAAATGTTATGAAATTTTTAGTTGGTGTAATAGTAAAAGGTACAATTATAATTGATGGCTTAAACAGTGGTGACGTAATTGAAAAAGTAATAACAGAAGCGGCAAAGGTAAAGGAAATTTGCAATATAAACCAAATAAAAAAGAACATAATAATTCCAAGTGTAGACTTAAATAGTGGTGGACTATATATCTTTTCCAACATAGAAAAAAGAGGTAGGTTTTTAGATGATATAAAATACATAAACAGTATAGGAATAGGAAAGGCAGTACGTGCAAGTTGTAGCTATCCAGGAGTTTTTTCACCATGTGAGTATAAAGATACAGAACTAATAGATGGGGGAATAAGGGAGAATTTGCCTTGGAAAACGGCAAAATTATGTGGTGCAGACAAAGTTTTTTGTATAAAATTTCAAAGTGAAAAAGAATTAAAAAAGAACAAGAATATTATAGATATTGTATCAAAATCAATAAGTATTTTGTGCCATGAGCTATCTAATTATGAACTAGATGGAGCTGATTATTTGCTTACACTAAAAACAGAAAATATAGCTTTGCTTGACTATTCTAAGATAGATGAGCTGTATGAACTTGGGTATAAAGAGGGAAAGAAATTTTTACAAAATAATAAAATTTAAATTGAAAAAAGCATCTAAATATGGTAGTATATACCATAGGAGGAAACCCAATGATAAACTTAATAGATTATGTAAAAGCAAATGGAAACTATGTATTAGAAGAAAAGAAAATGAATGAAATAGATGATATGATATTTGCAAGGATTTCATATATGCCATTTAAATATATTGATATGTGTGCTAATGAAACAATTGAAAGCATTGCAACAAAAATGAAAGACTTAGAACAAGCAAAATATATTTGGGCAGATGATAAGCCTTTTTTGCAAGAACTTGGAAAAGCAAAGAGATATAAAGACATTGCTGTAACAGACTATGTGGAAATTCTAGATAATTCAGCAGAAAAGCAATTTGCAGCAATAACAATAAACTTGCCCAAGATAAAATATATCTCATATAGAGGTACGGATTCAACCTTAGTTGGCTGGAAAGAAGATTTTAATATGAGCTTTATGGAAAATGTTCCTTCACAAATAGAGTCTGTAGTTTATTTAAATGATGTTGCAAAGAAATATAAAGAAGATTTCATCTTAGGCGGACATTCAAAAGGAGGCAATTTGGCCGTATATGCAGCAGTTTTTTGCGAAGATGAAATTAAACCAAAAATAAAAAAAATAATAAACGCAGATGGACCAGGTTTTGATAAAAGTGTTATACAAACGCCGGAATATAGAAAAGTATTGAAAAAAATAGAAACATATATTCCACAATCTTCAGTAGTAGGAAGACTTCTAGAACACGAGGAAGAATATCAAGTAATAAAAAGCAATCAAAAGGGATTTATGCAACATGATATTTTTTCTTGGGAAATTGAAGGTGATAAACTAGTAAGAATTGAAAGAGTTACTACAAACAGTGAAATATTTAATGGAATACTTAGGGATTGGCTTAAAAATACAACTCCAGAGGAGAGAAAAGATTTTATAGACATGCTTTATGAAATAATATTAACAACAAAAGCAACTGAAGTTAGTGACTTTAGAATAGATACAGTTAAAAAAATTGGTCAAATATTAACTACATATAAAAACAGAAAAGAAGAGGACAAAAAGGAAATTGAGAAAATGATTAAGCTACTTATTTCAAGCACAATAAAGATAATTAGAGAATCTAGGAGAAATGAAAAAGTAAAATGACATAATCAAGCTCCCATACGAATACACTTAAACAAAAGTATTCATATGGGGGTTTTTATATGAGAGGAGTATCAATAGAGGACCGTGCTATTAATCTAGCACAATATATAATAGATACAGGAGATACTGTAAGAGGAGCGGCTAGGAAATTTGGGGTTTCTAAATCAACAGTACATAAAGATGTTAGCGAAAGATTAATACATATAAATCAGGCATTAGCAATAGAAGTAAGAAAGGTGCTTGATGAAAATAAAGCAGAAAGGCACATAAGAGGAGGAATGGCCACTAAACTTAAATATGAAAAAGAGCATGAAAAATATAAAATTTAAAGGGACATTTTATTGTCCCTTTTTACATGTTTTATTTAATTTTTCTTGCTTCTAAGTAGTATCTCTTATCATAGCTATGTCCCATTGAGAATGTTTTTCTAGGTAAAGCACCATCTAATATTACAGTTTTAAATAAGTCTGTTTTCTTCATATTTGGTAATAAGAAACCTATATTTCCTGGTTTGCTTCCTAATTCTCTTGTTACATCATCACCATGGATATAATCAACTTTTCCACCATGATTTTTGATGTATTCATCTATGAACATTTGTAGAGAACCAACTGCTAAATTTGATTTTGGGTTCTTAATATATAGAACTTCTGATTTCCCTTCATAAACATATTCAACTCTTTGTCCTTCTCCTTCAGTTCTAGATACATCATAATATTTTTCGAATTCCTCAATCATTTTTGCAGGTTCTACATCAAATACAACTCTGTGTATTGGTTCGAATTCTAATGCATCACTATGTAAGTTTACAACTTCAACTAAAGCATATCTTGCAGGGTGATTTTCGTATTCTTCTTTTGGTAATACTTTCTTTAAATTTTCATAGCAAGCTTTTGCAGTAGCTAGAGAGTGGTTACCATCTCCAACAGAGAATAGTAAAACTCCTTTATCATGAACATTATATTTTGCTTCGAAATTATCTTTGTCGGCAAGTTCTTCTAAACCAGCAAAAACACCTTCTACTAGATTTTCAGGAATTTTATAACCTTTAATGTGTCCACCGTTTTGCATTAAATCAAAATCGTATACAACATCATCATTAGTTACTTTATCTGTTAAACCTTCAATAATTTCTTTCTTTTCATCATCAATTAAAAGCATTACGTGTGGTAATTCTAGTTTTGCATTTTCTCTTACTCTAACTCTTGGTGGTATTCTTTCTAGAACAGTACCTTCTGTTGCTCTTATTAATGATTGTGAACCTTTTTCGTATGAATAGTCTTCTAAGTCTACCATACCAACAATTCCTTTTCTAACCTTTCCATCTTTACATGTTCTTTCTAGGTAGATTAAAGAATCTGTTAATGTTTTGAAGAAATCTTCATTTAAAAGTCTATCCATTTCTTCATTTATTTTTGTTATTCTATCTGAAACGTTTTCTTTTTCAAGATATATTTCAGGTAAAGTTATTTTTAAAGTTGATGGAGCATCTCCTACAATATTTTCAACTTCTTCCCAGTATTTAGGTTCAGATGTATATTGATCACAAGCTACAACTGACCATTTATGCATATCTGCATTCTTTGGTAATAATATGTTTGCTTTTTTAAATGGTATTTGCATAAAAAAACCTCCTTATAAATTATGGTAAGATTATATCACTAAAATGTAAATTATACAAGAAAAAATTCAGGATAAAGTCCTGAATTTTTATCTAGAAAGTGAATTTTCAAAATCAATGTTTTTATTTTTTGTTAAGCTATATCCACTAAATGCTCCATTTCCAGTATCTACAATAATTACTGGCCTATTTTGAATATGTTGTAGATTTATATGTTTTTGAGGTGTATGCCCAACAATTGAAACACCATTTTGTGGTAAAGAAAGGTCATAGAAATGAGTTCTAGTATCATCAGCTCTATACCACATACAATTAAGAAACCTTCTGTACATCTCGGAATTTTTTCCACCATGCAATTCAAGAGATAAAGCTTTACTTAAATTGAAATTTTTATCATATGAGTATAGCTTCTCATCAAATACTGCATGAGATAAATAATATAAGTAGTCCTTTTCCACAAGCTTCATTTGAATTGGTTGATCACCTAACCAATCAGCAAGTTCTGCTAGAGTTGTATGTTTTTTTATATTTCCATTAGCAAGCTCTTTTGCTACAAGTTCTTGAAAATTATCTAACTTTTCCATTGTTGCTTTGCCACCATTATGTTCTAAATGGGCTTTTGCCATTGTAAATGGTTGGCTAGTAGGAGCCTCTTTCATCTTTAAATAGTTATAAGCGAAAATATCATGGTTACCAGGCAAGTACTGAACAGAACCTTTATCACACAATTCCTTGATTTGTAATAATATTTCAGGTCCGAATTCACCACGATCCATAGCGTCACCTAAAATGGCAACTTTTAATTTTGGGCTTTTCTTTAATTCTTCTTTTATCATATTCCAATGATTAATATTACCATGTAAATCGCTTATTACTATATGTTCTGGTATAGGCTGTGCATCTCTTACAACAGGGGTTTTAAATCTTGTTTGCTCTGCTTTAATTTCTTCTTTAAAGGTTGAAGGTGCAGCAGAAACTGTACTACCAATAGAAGATTCTTGAGTAGGCTTTTGTTTAGAGAACTTTGTTCTAAAAAAATCTAATATCTTCTTTAAAAAAGCAGGCTTTTCCTTTTGAACAACTAAAGCTTGATTATCGTTAACAGGCTTTTGAAATTCAAGTTCAGAAAGTTTTTCAATTTCAGAAATCTTATTCATAAGAGGAATAAAGGCATCAAATCTAGCTTTTTGTTCTTGAGTTAAGCCATTTATACTGCTTTGAGCTAATATGTAATTTGATGAATACTCATCAGGAACTTGAGATACTTTTAGAGCATTAGCAATATTTGATAAAGCTTGCTCAACACTACTAATACCTCTTTCATAAGTTTCTTTAGTATCAGCAATATAAGTAAAATAATCTTTTGCTTCATTTTCTTCCCAAGGGCTTAATCTAGCACCAGTGGCACATTTGAATACGCTTCTAATTTTATCAAATCTCCTTTTTAAAATGCCATCTTCACTTTGATCAAACTCATTATACATTATATCTAAATTGTATAATAAAACTCTAACATGTATATCATTTGGGTTTTTAAACTTATTTTGCTCATCTAAATTATTAAGCAAAAATAAATCAGCTTCATTCATTCTTTCTAAAAGAACGTGATTATCCATCAATTTGTCTCCTTTGTTTTTATTTTACCAAATTATATCATTTAAATTCAGAATATACAATAAAAAAAGACAAAATTTTTAAAAGATAACATTAGAGCAAAATTCGACATAAAATATAGTAACCGATAATATTTGAGGTGATAATTTTGAAAGTGAAAAAAGGCGAATATGTTACCAGAAAATCATATGGTAATGATATTGTTTTTGTCGTTGATAGAATAATTAATTTAAAAGATGGAAACGCAGTAGCAATTTTAAAAGGTGTAACTTTTAGAGTTGAGGCAGATGCACCACTTCAAGATATAGAGAAAGTAGATGAAAGTAGGGTAATAAATAGCAAAAAAGAAATAGATAAAATGCTAATTGCAAGAATAAATAATTACAAAAATCAAACAAGAGGGGTAAATATAAAAACAGGAAGAATTTTGCATTTAGATGGAGATAGAAGGTATAGCGAAAAATCTGCCAGATATTATAAGAAACTAGGTTTAAATGCAGTTGTAAAAAACGTTCCAGAACGTATGCAGGCACAGGTTGTAAGAGGATTGCTTGAAAGATATAAACCAGATATCCTAATTATAACAGGACATGATGCAATGCTAAAAAAAGGAATAAGTTATTCAAATATATATAATTACAGAAATTCAAAGAACTTTATAAACACAGTAAAGGAAGCCAGGAAATGGGCTAGAAGTTCAAGTAAATTAGTAATTTTTGCAGGAGCATGCCAGAGCTTTTTTGAAGCACTAATAGATGCTGGGGCAGATTTTGCATCATCACCAGGAAGAATATTAATAGATTTTGTAGATCCACTAATAGTTGCAGAAAAAATTGCTACAACAGATAAAAACAAATTTGTAAGTGGACACGATATTGCAAAAGAAATTAAAGAAGGTGAAAAAGGAATAAATGGAGTTGGGGCAATGGGAAAAAAACAGGCAATATTTATGTAACAAAAATGTAATAAAAATGTAATAAACTCAAAAGCGTAACATGAAACCCTTGATATTGTTTCAGTAGCTAGATTTGACATAAAAAAACAATTTTTGACAATGTTATGTTCACATGATATAATTCCCATAAATTAATGGAGAGGATGTGTTTCATATGATTTGCCAAATGGATATCTCAAACATTAAAGCTGAACTAGATAAAAACATAGGACAAAAAGTTATGATAAGAGGAGCAATGGGAAGAAAGAAATTCTTTGAGGAGAAAGCAATTATAGAAAATACCTATCCAGACATTTTTAGAGTAAAGAGCGAAGAAAAAGAAACAAATGCATGTTATAAATATAAAGATATACTTGCAAATGAATTAGAAATATCAATATTCAATGGAGAAGAATATTTTCCATTAGTACCATCAATATTAAGAACAAAATTTTAAAAAATTCCTAAAATTTAGGAATTTTTTTTATTCCTCCTAATATAATTTAATAATTAAGGGAGGTAATAATATGGTAGTAGAAACAACCAAAAATCAAATTGTTTTAAACAAAATAGTAGGACAAAAGAGAGAAAATAGGCAGGTTGAAACAGATGTAATAGTAAATGATGTTAAACCAGATGTATTAAAAGTTATAAATACAAATGGAGTAATTAGTATATATAAAAAAGATGTAATGGATGGCAAAATTAGAATAGATGGAGCAATAAATACTTACATAATATATATGGCAGATGATGAGCAAGGAAGTGTAAGAAGCCTAAATACAAGTATAGATTTTACACAAGTTATAAATATGGATAGCTGTAAAGAAAGCATGCAAGCAGATGTAAGAGTTTCTATAAAAGATTTTGATACAAAGATTATCAATGGTAGAAAGTTAAATATAAAGGCAAACTTAGATACTAATGTTAATATATACGCAAATGAAAATTGTGATGTTATAACAGATGTTGGGAAAGGAGAACCTATAGAAAAACTTGGCGATACCCAAACTATTATTTCACTTGTTGGAAGCGGAAATAATAAAGTAAGTTTAAAAGATACAATAGCAATAGATATGGCAGATGAAATGGCAGAAATAATGAAAGTAGATTTTGATATAGTTGATGAAGAAACTAAAATAAGCTATAACAAGGTGCTTTCAAAGGCAGATGCATCTATAAGAATAATGTATTTAACAGAAGACAATAGAATAAATACAGCAACTACAAAAATTCCAATAATGGGTTTTGTAGATATGCAAAATGTTAATGAAAATTGTGAATGTGAGGTTCAAAACAGTTTAAATAATCTTATAGTAAAACCAAATAGCAATGAGGAACATTCAATTTCAATAGAAGCGGATATTGATATTACATGTCTAGCTTATGAAACAAAACAAATAAACATGATAGAAGATTTATACAGCATAACAAAAGACATTACTTTTACCAAAAGAGAAGTTAATGCTGTAATTGAACGAAATAGAATAACAGATATATACACAGCAAAAGAAAACATTAGAATACCAGAAGTTACAGGACGTGTATTAGACGTACAAATTGCTCCAACAATAAACAATATGCAAGTTAGAAATGGAAAAGTAATTTATGAAGGAAATTTAAGGCTAAATATAATGTTTGAACAAAGTAATGGAATAAATACAAGAGGCGTAGATTTACCATATAATTTTGATGTAATTTCAGATAAAATTGAAGAAAAATCTATGGTAGAAACAGCTCTCAAAATTAAACAAAATGACTTTATAATAAGAGATGGAACCATTGAAGTTACAATAGGAGTAGAGTTTAATTTATCAGAACAAAAAAGTAGAAAAATAAATATGATTGAAAATGTAGAAATGGAAGAAAGTAAAGAGTGTAATACCTACAGTATGGTAATTTACTTTGTAAAACAAGGAGATACACTTTGGAGCATTGCAAAAAAATTCAAGAGCACAGTAGAAGATATTGCTAAAGTAAATGATATAGAAAATGCAAATAAAATAAGCGTAGGGCAAAGATTATATATACCAAGGTATTGCGGCAGAAGAGTAGCAGTATAGAAAAATGGATAAAATCTATTCAAGGCATAAAATAAGATTGCCACAAATTAAAAACAATAGAGAAAATAGTTTAAAGATACAAAAGACATTTTTTATGATATTAATGCTTGTAATTTCAAGCATAACAAGCTACAAAATTTTAAAATCTATAGATCCAATTTTTGAAGGACTATGCAAAGCAAAAGCACAAAGTATAGCAACAGATATAACAAATAGAAAATCTACAGATGTACTTGCAAGGTATAATTATAAAGACACTGTACAAATGATAAAAACTGAAGATGGAAAAAATAGTGTATTAAAAACAGATATAGTAACAATAAATGAAATAGCATCAGACATAGCAATAGAAATTCAAAATGAATTAAATGATATAAGTAAACAAACAATAGAAATTCCAATAGGAAGTTTAACAGGTATAAAATATTTTGCAGGAAGTGGACCGAGAATAAAAATTAAGATTATATCAGCAGGGCAAATTGCAACAGATATTAAAACAGAATTTGAATCTGCAGGAATAAACCAAACAGTTTATAGAATATATTTGAATTTAGAGTGTAATGTTTCAATACTTACATCATATAAAACAATGCAAAAAACAATACAAAATCAAGTATTGCTAGTAGAAACTGTAATAATGGGAGATGTTCCAACAACATATTTAGAAATGGAAAAACCATAGTGTTAGTGAAAATAAAAATATTTTGAAAATCATTTATTTTCATTGACACTATTGTTTTATAGATATATAATATAAGCAAAAAAACAGGAACACAAATGAAGGACAAGTTAATTAACATTGTATTAATAATGCAAATTATAGTAACAGCTATAGTGATAATTCCAAGTGATGAACAATATAATATTATAAAAATATATACACTACTCATATGTGGAGCAGCACTTTTAATTCTAATGCTTGCAAATTATAAAAAATTAAAATTAGATAAAAAGGATTATATAATTTTAATTTTTGGGTTTTTAGTTTTCTTAAGTACTATTAATTCAAAAAATATTTTAATATCCATAATTGGTGAGAAAAACAGATATGAAGGAATACTAGCTTTATATACTTATATAGTAATATATATGTGTGCAAAGAAGTTTTTAAATTATAAAAAAAAGACATTAATAAGAATTATGGAAGTTTTATATATGATAATTGGTGTAATTGGGATAATACAAAATTATGTAGTTTATCCAGATAGTTCATTAATACCAATTTTTAATAAAGGTGTGTGTGGAACATTTGGAAATACGAACTTTATGGGCAACTTTACAAGTATAGGATTACCATTATTTATAATATTATATATATTAGATGATGACAAAGTAAGTCTAGTTACTGCATTAACAACTTTTTTCTGTTTGATAGCATGCAATGCTAGAAGTGGTTGGGTTGCATTTATTGCTTTTAGTATTGTATTAATTGCTTATTTGAAAAAGAACTATAAAAAAGAATACATTAAAAGGATTTTTATATTAATTGTTGCTTTTATAACTATCTTTGCAATGTTATATACTCAAAAAAATAGTTCCTTAAGAAGGAAAATAAACACAGCAAAATATGATATTAGCATTATGAAAGAATCAGGTATATCAAATGGAAACCTTGGCTCTGGAAGAATACAAATTTGGAAAATAGTTATTGATATAATACGGAAAACATCCTATTCTAGGAGTTGGGACAGATAACTTAAAAAGTGGTGTTGTGCAAAATTTAACTGAAGAAAGTTTTGAATTTATAAAAGCACATAATGGTATTCCAGATAAAGCACATAACGAATATTTAAATATTGCAGTAACACTTGGAATACCAGCACTAATAGTATATATGATATTTTTAATTGCAATTATATTCCCTAATTTGAAAAATATATTCAAAAGAAAAGATATTTTCATAATACTAAGTATTATAGGAAGTTATCTAGTACAAGCATTTTTCAATATAAGTACAATTGGAATAGCACCAATATTTTGGCTTACATTAGGAATTATAGATAATAGGAATATAATAGAAAATGGAGGAAATAATGAAGTTTAATTTCATGGAATATATAAACAAAATAAAAGAAACAATTTTAAGTAATAAAAAAATAACTTCAATAGTTATGGCATGCATAATTGTTCTAATTACTATACTTGTAATTGCATCATGTATTAAAGAGCCAAAACAAGGAAACTCAACTGGAAACAGTTATAACAATGGAATAGCTACACAAGAAGGCAGCTGGATTTATTATATTGAAATGGATAATAGTGAAGCTATTGGCATATGCAAAGAAAAGCAAAATGGTAAACATACTAAAAAAATATCTGATGGAAAATACATGCGGTTTAAATGTTATAGACAATTACATATATTGCATAGAAAAAGACGAAGAAAAAGGGCAAAACAACTTAATAAAAATGAAAACAAATGGCAAGAAAAAAGAAGTTCTTGCGCAAGATGTTGATGCAAGCCAAGTTATAGCAATGGAAAAATGGATATATTATTTTAAAAATTCTAACCTTTATAGGGTAAGAACAAATGGAACAGATAGAGAAAAAATATCAGATAGAAAAATATCATATTATCAAATTGATGGTAGTAAGATATACTACATATACAGCATAGAAGGTTCACAATACATAGCAACAATGAAACTAAATGGTAAAAAGGCAACTAGAATTTCTAAAATTGATACAGTAATGCAATGTCAGGCTTTATATGTTAAGGGAAACAGCATTTATTACATGGTAACAGGAACAGAAGACAATGTAGATAAAGAAATGTATTTATATAAAATGAACAAAAAGGGTGAAAAAATAACCAAGGTATGCAAAATAGATTCAAATGTTAAAGAAATAAATATGCAAAAAGACGCAATATATTATACAACAGTAAATGATTATGAAAACTTTACAATTAAAACCATAAAATATAATGGTACAGAGAAGGAAACAATAAAGAAAGTTAAAGCATCTGACAGTCTAAATATTGTTAAAAAATGGGTTATAACAAAAACTTTAAATGAAGACTATGATACAGTTTTACAACTTATTAGCAAAGATGGAAAAAAAGAGAAGAATTTATAAAGATAGGTAAAAGGTGGAATTTATGCAAATTGATTATAAAAAAATAATAATAGATGTAAAAGAAGGAACACCAGTTAGTGAGCTTTTAAAAGATGAAATTCAAAAAGCAAAATGTAAAGTTATTGCTTGTAAATTTAACAATGAAATTAAAAGCTTGAATTTTAAAATAAAAGCTAACGGTAAATTAGAATTGATAGATTTGAACAACAAAGATGGAATGAGAATATATAGAAGAGGTCTTGTATATATAATAAGCAAAGCTATAAGCGAAGTTTACCCAGGAGCATTAATGACAATAAAATACCAACTTTCAAATGCAATGTTTTGCACAGTTGATAACTTAAAAATTACTAATGAAGTAATAAGCAATGTCAATAAAAGAGTAAAAGAAATAATAAAGCAAGATTTGCCAATTGAGAAAAGGTTTATGACAAAAGAAGAAGCGGAAGAATTCTATAAAAAAGAAAACACATTAAAAGGCAAGTTACAATTAGATTTAAAGCAAAAAAAGGAAGTAACACTATATTACTGCGAAGATTATTACAACTATTTTTATGGAGTATTACCAATATCAACAGGTTTTGCAGAAGCATATGAAATTACAAAATATTCAGATGGCTTTTTAATAAGATACCCAAGCAAAGATAACCCATATGAATTATCAGAATTTCAAGATACTCCTAAATTATTTGCAACACTTGAGGAATATCAAAAACTACATAAAATTTTAAATGTAAATACACTATATAAATTAAATTCAATAGTAAAAAAAGGTGATATTCAAGAATATGTTCTACTAGATGAAGCTTTACATGAGAAAAAGATTGGGGCAATAGCAGATAATATTGCAAGCAATAGAAAGATTAAGCTAATTGCAATAGCAGGACCATCATCTTCAGGAAAAACAACATTTGCAAAAAGACTTGGACTTCAATTAAGATTGAATGGCTTAAAACCAGTAATAATTTCTGTTGATAATTATTTTGTAGAAAGAGAACAAACACCAGTAGACGAGGATGGAAAATACGATTTTGAAAGCATTCATGCAATAGATACAAAGCTATTAAATAGCGATTTAGTAAAGTTACTAGCAGGTGAAGAAATAGAAGCACCAACATTTAACTTCCATACAGGACATAAAGAATATAAGGGAAATAAAATGAAACTTGCTCCAGATGAAGTGCTAGTAATGGAAGGAATTCATTGCTTAAATGATGAACTTACATATCTAATTCCAAAAGACCAAAAATTTAAGATATATATTAGTTGTTTAACAGTTCTAAATATTGATTACTATAACAGAATTTCAACAACAGACACAAGACTTATTAGAAGAATTGTTAGAGATTACAACTTTAGAGGATATAGTGCAACACATACTTTAGGAATGTGGCCATCTGTAAATAGAGGAGAAGTAAATAACATCTTCAAATTCCAAGAAGAAGCGGATTGCATGTTTAATTCCTCATTAATATATGAACTAAGTGTACTAAAAAAATACGCAGTTCCATTATTAAAAGAAATTAATGCAACATCACCACTATACTCAGAAGCAAAACGATTAATTGCAATGCTTTCATATTTTGAAGATATTCCAGATGAAGCAGTGCCAACACATTCTTTACTTAGAGAATTTATTGGTGGAAGTATATTTAAGGAGAATTAAATGGAAAGTTTATTTACAGAAATTGATGAAGAATTTATTTGTGAACACTGTGGACACAAAGTGCCAAAACTTGGCTATTCATGTAGAAACCATTGTAACATTTGCTTATACTCAAAACATGTTGATAAAAACCCAGGAGATAGAGCAGAAGAATGCCATGGAATGCTAGAACCAATTGGAATAGAGATCAGCCCTAAAAAGGGATATGTAATAGTATATAAGTGTCAAAAATGTCGGAGCAATTAGAAGGAATAAAGCTGCAAAAGATGATAATATGGACTTAATAATTAAACTAAGCTCAAATGGTGAAATGATGTAATAAAAAAACAAGCAGTACTAAAAAAGTATTGCTTGTTTTAGTTTTTAATGAATATTCTGTAAAGATTCAATTCTATCATCTATACTTGGATGTGTATCAAATAAACCTGCTTTTCTTTTCCCATTCTTTTTTGATTTAAATGGACTTACAATAAATAGGTTTGCAGTTGCATTGTTAGCAGTCTTTAATTCATTAGGGTCACTATCTAGTTTTCTTAAAGCAGAAATTAATCCATCAGGGTTTCTCGTAATTTCAACTGCAGTGCTATCTGCTAAATATTCTCTATTTCTAGAAAGTGCCATTTGCATTATTTTACCAAGAAGTGGAGCAACAATTAAAAGAACAAGTCCAATTAACATCAAAATTCCATTTCCTTTACTATCATCATCTCTGTCTTTAGAACTACCCCAAAAGAAAGAACGAGAGAATAAGTCAGAAATCATAACTAGAAAACCAACCATAACTGTTACAACTGAAGTTAACAATATATCATAATTTTTAATATGACTCATTTCATGCGCGATAACACCTTCTAATTCGTAATACTCTAATTTATCTAAAAGGCCTGTGGTAACACAAATAATAGAATGTTCAGGATTACGACCTGTTGCAAAAGCATTAGGTTGAGGGTCATCTACAACATAAAGTCTAGGTCTAGCAGGAAGACCAGAAGAAATCATAAGTGCATCTAAAATATGTACAAGTTTTAGATCTTCTTCTTCATTTGCAGGTCTTGCCTTTGTAACTGATAAAATTATTTTATCACTGTTGTAATATGAAGCAAAAGCAGTGATTATAGAAAACATCATTGCAATAGTAATTGCCATAGGACCACTAAAATCAAAAGCCATAGCAATGTAATATACAATTAAAGTAATCATAATGATAAAACCTGATATGATAAAACCAGATTTAACTTTATTTTTCTTAATATCTTCAAACATAAAAATCACCTATCAAAATTATAGCATAACGAAAATTAATTTACAATTAAACTTTACTTTTTGTATTAAATAATATAAAATATATGTGAAAAGAGGTAAAACATGAGTGTTTTAAAAGATACAAAATTCATAATGGATAAATATCATATAACTGCAAATAAAAATTTAGGACAAAACTTTTTAGTGAATGATGATGCAGTAACTGGAATTGTTGATGCGGCAAATGTTTCAAAAGATGACTTAATAATAGAAATAGGACCAGGACTTGGAACACTTACAAAAGAACTACTAGATAGAGCAGGAAAAGTTATATGTATTGAATTAGATAAAAGAATGATAGAAATATTAAATGATAGATTTTCAATGTATGATAATTTTAAAGTATTAAATGATGATGTTCTAAAAGTAAATCTAAAAGAACTAATTGCAGAAGAAAAAGTTAAAACAACAAAGATAGTAGCAAATTTGCCATACTATATAACAACACCGATAATAATGAAGTTGCTAGAGGAAAGGCTAGACATAGAAACAATAACAGTAATGATACAAAAAGAAGTTGCAGATAGGCTAGTAACTAAGCCAGGTACAGGAGATACAGGAGCAATAACATATGCAATACATTACTACACAAACCCAAAACGAGTACTAGAAGTGCCAAACACAGCATTTATTCCGGAGCCTAAAGTAAACTCAACAGTAATAAATTTAGAAGTTTTAAAAGAACCAAAAGTAGCAGTAAAAGACGAGAAAAAACTTTTTGATGTTATAAAAACAGCATTTATGCAAAAAAGAAAAACACTTTTAAATGCACTTGCAAACAGCAATAAATATGGAAGCAAAGAGCAAATATGTAAAACATTAGAGTTACTAAGTATAGATAACAGAGTAAGACCAGAAAAACTCACATTAGAAGAATTTGCAAAGATCGCAGATGAAATATAATAAAACTTAATCGCTTAAAGTTATTGACTTTAAGCGATTTTGTAGTATAATATTTTAATAGGGAAAGAGGTAAAATATGCTAATTTCAATAGGAAGTAGAAGTATACCAAAAATAACAGCAATTACTAGAGCCTTTTCAAGATACCCAGAGTTGTGGGTTGAGAATGGCGATAAAATTGAATATATAATAATGCCAAAAGAAGTAAGACAAGATGATAAAGTGGGACAAGATAAGGACAACTTTTCTGGTGTTTCTTGCAACCCTTTAACTCTTGAAGAGACCATAAAGGGTGCAAAAAATCGTGCAAAAAATGCTTTTGAGCATGCAGAGGAAAGATGCCGGCACATGTGACTATGGAGTGGGAATAGAAGCAGGAATGTATCCAGTTGCAGAAGTGGATACTAAATATATGGATGCAAGCATATGTGCAATTTATGATGGAAAAAATTATTATGTAGGTTTTAGTCCATCATTTGAATATCCACAGAACGCAGTAGATAGAGTTTTGCAAGGAGAAGAAATTGGATTTATGCATGATATTTTTGGAAGTACTGCAAAAGGCAGAAAAGGTGCTATTGGGGTACTTACAAATGGTAGAATATATAGAGACGAACTAGAAGAATATGCTGTAATAATGGCACTTACTAAAATCGTTTCAAAAGAAATTTATAAAAAATAAGGAGAGATAATTATGTTTAGAATAAAATTAGATGGTGGAAAAACAATGGAAGTTGAAGAGAGCACATATTGGCATACAACTGCACATATTTTAGCACAAGCAGTTAAAAGACTATACCCAACAGCTAAACTAACAATAGGACCATCAATAGAAAAAGGTTTTTATTATGACTTTGATGTTGAAACACCTTTTACAGAAGAGAATATATCAGCATTAGAAGAAGAAATGAAAAAAATAATAAAAGAAGATTTAAAAATTGAAAGATTTGAACTTCCAAGAGAAGAAGCAATAAAACTAATGGAAGAAAGAGAAGAACCATATAAAATAGAGCTAATAAATGGTCTTCCAGACGGAGAAGTTATTTCTTTCTATAAACAAGGAGAATTCGTAGACTTATGTCGTGGACCACACTTACCATCAACAGGAAAAGTTAAGGCAATAAAACTAACAGCTAAATCTGCAGCATATTGGAGAGGTGATTCTAAAAACAAATCACTTCAAAGAGTTTATGGAATATCATTCCCAAAAGCTTCAGAACTTGAAGAATATTTACAAAAACTAGAAGAAGCAAAACAAAGAGACCACAGAAAACTTGGAAAAGAATTAAACATATTCATGACACATGACTTAGTAGGAAAAGGACTTCCAATGTATTTACCAAATGGTTATGCAGTATGGGAAATATTAGAGAACTATATTAAGAGAAAAGAAAAAAGACTAGAATACAAACACGTTTTAACGCCACCACTTGCATCAGTAGAATTATATAAAACATCAGGACATTGGGACCATTATAAAGATAACATGTTCCCTAAAATGGAAGTTGAAGGAGAAGAATTTGTTTTAAGACCAATGAACTGCCCACATCATATGATGATATATGCAAATACAATTCATTCATACAGAGACTTACCAATTAGAATAGGCGAGATTGCAAGAGATTGCAGATTTGAATCAAGTGGAACATTAAAAGGAATTGAAAGAGTAAGAACATTCTGCCAAAATGATGCTCACCTATTTGTAACACCGGAACAAATAGAATCTGAATTCAAATCAGTAGTAGATTTAATACTAGAAGTATATAAGGAGCTAAACATTACAGATTACCACTTTGAATTATCACTAAGAGACCCAGCAGATAAAGTAAAATATCACCCAGATGATGAAATGTGGGACAGTGCAGAAGATACATTAAGACATGTTTTAGACGATATAGGAATTGAATATGAAGAAAAAATAGGAGAGGCAGCATTCTATGGACCAAAACTTGATGTTCAAGTTAGACCAGCTGTTGGAAACGAATATACATTATCAACATGTCAATTAGATTTCTGCTTACCAATGAAATTTAATTTATCATACATTGATAAAGACGGAAGCAAGAAAACACCAGTAGTTCTTCATAGAGCAATTTTAGGAAGTATAGATAGATTTATTGCATACTACTTAGAAGAAACAAAAGGAGCACTTCCAACATGGTTAGCACCAATACAAGTAAAAGTATTACCACTATCAGAAACACATAGAGAATATGCAAGAAAGGTAAAAGAATTATTGAAAAATGCAGATATTAGAGTAGAATTAGATGAAAGAGACGAAAAGATAGGATACAAAATAAGAGAAGCAACAATGCAAAAAATACCATACATGCTTATACTAGGAGATAAAGAAGTGGAAGCCAATGCAGTTGGTGTACGTTCAAGAAAAGATGGAGACATTGGACAAATGAGCATAGAAGATTTCATAAATAAAATTCAAGAAGAAGTAAAAGATTTCGCATAATTAAATATGAATAAACATAATATGTATTAAGCAAAAGAAAAATACAGGAGTTTACAACCTAAAACAATGTAAATTTCTGTATTTTTTTGACATTTTTGGATAAATTTACATAAAAAGACTTTACAAAACAGGAAAATTATGTTAATATAATTAAGGTAAAGTTTTTATGTAAAACTTTGTAAACCAAATAATGATTAAAAAGAAAGGTGAAATTTGATTATGAGAAAGAAACAAATTTTAGTTATGGGATTAGTAGTACTTGCAATACTAGCTATGTCTTTTATTTTGGTCATGATGACTACTGGAAGAGAAGCATATGGTAAAGAACAACAACACACATGCCCAACATGCAAAGGAGAAAAGAGAATACCATGTCCAGGTAAAACTGAATTAAAAAGTGGTACACAAACATTAACAGCACAATGTCCAAAGTGCAAAAAAAATAAAGCACATCACTCTGTACACTTCTGCAGAACTTGTGGAGTTGTTAATGAAACATGGCATTGTGATAAAGCAGGCGGTGGATGTGGATATAAGAAAAACTTAATATCATATGATGGCAAAGTAATTACACTAGAAAACGAAAATTATACAGAAAACTATCATATAAATTGCACAATACCTTGTCCAGATTGCAATGCAACAGGAAAAGTTAATTGTACATTTGGAGATTGGGAACAATATAATCAAACAACACATATTAGATATTGCACAGAAAGAACATGTAACAACTATGAAAAATCTACACATAGATGGAGAAATGGAGTTTGTAGAGATTGTGGATACAGATGTAGACACAACTGGAACCCTTCAACAGGAAGATGCGACGACTGTGATGAAGTTTGTAACCATATAGGAGGAACACATGCAAACAACGGAACATGTACAACATGTGGATACAAATATCAAACACACAGCAAAGGAACAACAGTAAAATATAAAGATATAACAGGAACAACACATACAGCATATTATGAATGTACTTTTCCAGGATGTACATATACATATGACGGAACTGCAGAAAACCATACAATTACATCATGGAAAGATAATGGAAATGGAACACACAGTGGAACATGTACAAAATGTGGATATGTAGCAACAAATAACCACAACTATGGAACAGACGGAAAATGTAAAGACTGTGGAGCAACAAAACCAGTAACAGAATGTGAACATGTTTGGGTAATTGAAAAGAATGCAAGTAACCATTGGGAAAGATGTACAAAATGCAATAATATTAGAAATTTAGAATTACACACAATAAAAACATGGGTAGATAATGGCAATGGAACACACAGTGGAACATGTACAACATGTGGATATATGATTACAAGAAATCACAACTATGGAACAGATGGAAAATGTAAAGATTGTGGAGCAACAAAACCGGTTGAAACATGTGAACATAATTGGGAAGTTGCATATGATAGTACATATCATTGGAATAAATGTACAAAATGTGGAGAAATAAAAGATAAAGCAAAACACACAATGACAGCATGGAAAGATAACGGAAATGGAACACACAGCAAAACATGTACAAAATGTGGATATAAAATGACAGAAAACCATAATTATAATGATGATGGAAAATGTAATGATTGTGGAGCAACAAAGCCAGCAACAGAATGTGAACATAACTGGAAAACATCACATGATGAAACATACCATTGGAATGAATGTACAAAATGTGGAGAAATAAAAGATAAAGCAAAACACACAATGACAACATGGAAAGATAATGGAGACGGAACACATAGCAAAACATGTACAAAATGTGGATATAAAATGACAGAAAAACACAATTATAACGATGATGGAAAATGCCCAGACTGTGATGCAACAAAACCAAGTACAGAATGTGAACACAATTGGAAACAAAAAGATGACGAAACAAACCATTGGAAAGAATGCACAAAATGTGGAGAAATAAAAGATAAAGCAAAACATACTGTTAAAGAATGGAAAGACAAGGGAGATGGAACTCATACAGGAAAATGTACAGAATGTAATAGAGAGATAACTGAAAAACATGAAAAAGGAACAGATGGAAAATGTACAAAATGTGGAGCAACAATAAGCAACAATAACAGTAATAACAACAATAATAATTCTAATTCAGGAAAAGATAATACATCAAATAATGTTATACCAAATACAGGTGCTAATACTACAGTAGTAATAGGAATGATAGCTTTTGCAACAATAGCAGGAATAACATTTATGAGATTAAAAAAATTAGAAAATAATTAATTTTAAATAAAGTATCCGTAGTGAATAAATCACTACGGATACTTTGTTTTGAGAGGAATAAAATGGTAATGTTGCAGAATTATTACAAAAATATAACATTTGCATGACATTTATGCAATAATTTACACAAAACCGATTTTTTTTGATAAAATAAACACATAAAAGCATATACAAATGAAAGGTTAAAAGGTGAAATTTTATGAAAAGGAAAGGTAATCTAATAGTAGGATTAGTAGTACTAAGCATATTGGCAATTTCTTTGGTAGTTATTATGATGACGACACGGAAAGGAATCATATGCTAGTCATAGAGTAGACTGTCCAACTTGTGATGGAACTGGAAAATGTCCAGGAGATCCAACGAATCATATAACTAATTCTGTAGGTGCAGATGGAGCCTTAGCTAAATGTCCATATTGCAAAAAAGAAGCATCTTATTATCGTAGGGATTATATATGTGATATATGTGGCATTACAGGATATAACTATGAATGCTATGCTTGTAATAAAAAGGAACATACAGATAACCATACTAATGCATCTTGCCCAACATGTAGAGGAACTGGTACAACAACAGAAGCATGTAATTCAAATACATGCATATATGTTAACCAGTCTATTCATCAATATTCTTGTTCAGTATGTCAGGCAGTTCAAGGAACAAGTGCTCATACATGGAGAAACGGAATATGCCGTGAATGTGGTGCTACTTGCACACATACATGGAATAGTGCAACAGGTACTTGCAACACCTGTGGAGCAAGCTGTACCCATAGTGGAGCTTCACATGCAAATAACGGTAAGTGTACAACATGTGGATATCAATATGAAACACATGGACAAGGTACAACCGTAAAATACAAAGACATAACAGCAACAACTCATACACCATATTATGAATGTACTTATGCAGGTTGCCCAGCAGTTTATGAAGCGGCTGCTGAAAACCATACAGTAACAACATGGACAGATAACGGAGATGGTACCACACATAGTGGAACATGTGATAAGTGTGGAAAAAATGTTTCAGAAAATCATACATATGGAACGGATAATAAATGTACTAAATGTAATTATGTAAAGGTTTGTGATCACACATGGACAACAGAAAAAGATGCAACAAACCATTGGGAAAGATGTACAAAATGCAATGAAACAAGAAATCAAGAAGCACACACAATAACAACATGGACAGACAATGGAAATGGAACACACAGTGGAACATGTGATAAATGTGGATATAAATCCACGGGAGACCACAATTATGGAGCAGATGATAAATGTACAAAATGTGGTTCAGTAAAAACATGTGATCATAATTGGATAATGGAAAAAGATGGAACAAACCATTGGGAAAAATGTACAAAATGTGATCTTATAAGAAATAAAGAAACACACACAATAACAACATGGACAGATAATGGAAATGGAACTCACAGTGGAACATGTGATAAATGTGGATATATATTGACAAGAAATCATACTTTTGGAGACGATGACAAATGTACAGATTGTAACTCAGATAAACCAACAACAGAATGTGAACATGATTGGTCTGTAGAAAATGATGCAACAGATCATTGGGAAAAATGTTCAAAATGCAATCAAATAAGAAATAAAGAAAGCCATACAATGACAGCAGCAAAAGATAATGGAAATGGAATGCATGTAAAAACCTGTACAAAATGTAACTTTAAAGTTACAAGTGAACACAATTATGGAACCGACGGAAAATGTAAAGACTGTGGAGCAACAAAACCAGTAACAGAATGTGACCACAATTGGAAAGACAAAAGTGATGACACAAACCATTGGAAAGAATGTACAAAATGTGGAGAAATAAAGGATAAGGAAAAACATACAGTAACAAATTGGAAAGACAATGGAGATGGAACACACAGTGGAACATGTGATAAATGCAACAGAACAATAAAAGGTAACCATAATAAAGGAACCGATGGAAAATGTACAGATTGTAAAGCAAACATGAACAATAGCAACAACAACAACAATAACAATAATAATAATAATAATAATAATAATACATCAGGAGGAAAAGTAATTCCAAACACAGGTGCGGGAACAGCTATAACAATAGGTGTTACAGTAACAGTTGCATTACTTGGAATAGCAGCAGTTGGTTTAAAGAAATATAAAGATATAGTATAATATTATTAGAGATAAGTTTCAATAAAGCTTATCTCTTTTTTTATTCAACCAAATTCGTCAAAAAAACTTGAAAATAACATACAAAATATGATATAGTATATTGCAAGAATATGTACGAAAGGAATGTTTGAAAATGGGAAAAGGTAAAAGATATGACGAACCAAAGTTAAACTTAAAAAAGGTATTTGGAACAATTATAACAATACTTGTAATTATAATGATAATTGTAACAATAAACAAAATATTAAGTAAAGAAGCAGATAAAATTCAACTAGAAAAAAGCACATACTTTCCTACATATGTAGATGGAAAATGGGGAGTAATAGATAACACAGGAAAAGTAATAATAGATACAAAATTTGATGAAATGATTGCAATTCCAAACCCAGAAAAACCAGTGTTTATCTATGCATATGATGTAAACGAAGAAACCGGAACATATAAAACAAAAGCAATAAACGAAAAGCAAGAAGAACTATTCAAAGAATATGAAAGAGTAGAAGCAATTGAAAATTATGATTCTAAACAAAATATTTGGTATGAAAACAACCTAATTAGAGTATACAAAAATGGAAAATATGGTTTAATAGATTGCGATGGAAAAGTTATATTAAAAGCAGAATATGATGAGATAACGGCACTAAAAAGTGTAAAAGAAAATCTTATAGTAAAAAAAGACAACAAAGTTGGTGTTGTAAATGCAATAGGTCAAATTATAGTACCAGTAGAGTATGCAAATGTCGAACTTCTAAAAGAAGGATATAAAAACGAATATAAAATAGTAGATGAAGCAGGAAATTCAGGGGTAATAAGTACTAGTGGTACAGTAATTGTAACACCTGCATATAAAGATATTAAATACTTAGGAAGTACAGAAATCTATGCAGCAAATATTGATAATAAATGGACACTAATAAACAAAAAAGGAGAAATACTTAATAATAGCTATGATGACTACACATATTCAAAAGGTGATTATGTAATAGTTAAACAAGGCGAAAAATATGGAATAATAACAACATCAGGAGAAGTAAAAATAGAACCAATGTATGAAGAACTAAACTATGCATTTTCAGTATACTATATAGCTAAATTAAATTCAAAATACGGAGTAATAAATACTGATAATGTAAGTTCAATTGGCTTTGAATATTTAAACATGACATATTGGGCTGATAAAGATATAATTATAGCAGACAAAACAGAAACTGAAACAAGCATATTTGATAATAACCTAACCGAAAAACTAAAAGGAATTTTCGTATTTGAAGAAGATTATATAAAAGCAAGAATTGATGGACTAGACAAATACTATACATACAAATTTGAAGAAAAACAAGTAAAAGATATACTTACTAGAAATACTTTATATGTAAGCAAAAAAGACGGTAAATATGGCTTTGTAGATAGCCAAGGAAATGTTGTAGTAAACTATATATATGATGAAGCAACAGAACAAAATAAATATGGTTTTGCTGCAGTAAAACAAAATGGCTTATGGGGAGCAATAGATAAGGGCGGAAAGCAAGTATTAACGCCACAAGTAAACCTAGATAACAATATCTATATATACTTTATAGGTAGTTGGCATCTAGCAGATGAAGGCTTTTATTACACAAAATAGGGAAGGACTTAAAATATGCGTATATTATGTGGAACAGATATAATTGAAATTGAAAGAATAAAAAAATCAATAGAAAGAAGTGGTAGTAATTTTCTAAACTTAATATATACTCCAAAAGAGATAGAATATTGCGAAAGTACAAGAAATGCAAAATATTGCCACTATGCGGGAAGATTTGCTTCAAAAGAAGCAATATTCAAAACAGTATCAGCATTATTACCAGATAAATTTGGAATAAGTTGGAAAGATGTACAAATTGTAAATGATGAAAACGGAAATCCAAGAATAGAATTTTTGAAAGTACAATTTGAACAAATAAAAAGCATAGATATAAGTATATCACATTGCAAAGAATATGCTGTTGCAAATGTTACAGCACTTGTTGATGAAGAATAGGAAGTTTTTTATAATATAAAAACTAAAATAAAAGCGTGAAAATTTACAAAAATTATAAAACTACTTGAAAATGACAAAAAAAGCTAGTATAATATATAAAGTGCCATGAGGTACTTTAGGCGCCTGTAGTTTAGCTGGATAGAATGCAAGGCTACGAACTTTGAGATCGGGGGTTCGAATCCCTCCAGGCGCACCATTTTTTACAAAAATATTTGAAAATTTAAGAAAAAGGCTTGCAAAGTAGTAAAAAATGTGGTATTATATTCAGGTACATAAAAAACGGGGTGTAGCTCAGTTGGGAGAGCGCGTGGTTTGGGACCATGAGGTCGCACGTTCAATCCGTGTCACCCCGACCATATTTAGAGACTTTTTAAGGTCTCTATTTTTTATTATTTAAAAATTAGGAAAGTGCAATGCACTTTCCCAATCGAAAAAACAGTAGTTTAAACTCTTTAAGTTTCTCTTACTAAATTACATTCTCTTTCCTTTAAAAAACGTAAGTTTCTAAAAGTGTATTCGTTCGAAAGGTTCTGTTTAAAGCCATCAATGTTTTGGTGTGTTGAGATAATTACAATTCGCCTTTTATCACTGTTTGCATATCTCACAATGTATTCTAGAATTCTTTCTGCATCAGCTGAATCAGATTCTACCTTATCATCAAGACCAGATGTACATTCATCTAAAACCACAACATCAATATTTTCATCTAACCAATACAACATTTTTGCAAGAATAAGTCTCTGCTTTTGCCCATTTGAAAGCGACTGTTCGAATTGTTTCTCTTTCATCCATTTCCATACATCAAAGCAGTTAGATTTTATTTCACACCACAAATGAAGATGCTCAAGAATATTTTGCATTTTTGCAAGATTTGGAGTTTCGTTGCAACAAAACAGCTCTTCAAAAATACTTAAACTGCCGAACTTCAATTTTTCATCGTAGAACAAAAAGCGTGAGGTTGAAGGTATATCTGTACTTTTTTCCAATCTAATTCTTTCAGTCAGCATTTTCATAAATGTCGATTTTCCACTACCAGATGGACCATACAGAATTACTACTTCTCCATTACAAATGTGTATAGGTTTTCTTGACACTAATGTGAAAGGCTTATCATTTTCAGACTCTTCTAAATACTGAATGGAGAAAGGACTGATGTTTATGCTGTCAACAACCTTGGGTGTTGAAATCTTTGCAGATTCATTATGATATACATCCAAAATTAAAGACATGTCAGCTTCTTCTTTTTCCAGTATTGTAAGCCTCTCATTATGGCTATTTAAGGTTTCAGCAATTCGACTAATTTGTGCTAAAGCAGTTTCAACAATGAGCAGTGTAGCAGCAATTTCTGTTATGGTTGCTAAGGTTATACTGTTCCATTCAACTCCTAACAGATAGAATATTATAATTCCATACTGGCTAAACGCTTCCATTATTGTTACAAATAACCTAGACAAATTCATCTTCTTGTGAAACTTTGTAACATTTTCGTTATTTGCAATAACAGTCTTTTGAAATTTGTTAATTCTCATGTCCAAATCATTTTTCACAATTACTGGCACACGGAGTAAATCATTAATTATCAAGGACTGTTCGTTGTTATACTCCCTGTGTTTTTTATAATATGCTTCTCTATTCAAACTAATATATGCTGAACAAAAGAAAGAGATAAACACAAATAATAAAATCAGAGGAATAAAAACAACTTGGTCAATAGATGTGTTGGTTAATATGGCTATGGTTAGCATAATAATTACACTAATCATTTCAAATACATCAAAAGTATGTTGAATTTTCTGCCGCCACATATTTTGCAAATAGTTCTTGATGGTATTTAACACCGATTCATTGCTCATTACCTTGTACAACTTATTTGATGCATCATACTTCAAAACCTTGTTTGATGTCTTGCCGATAATCTGACTGCCTCTAAAAACAATTTCGTCTTCAAATATAAGTTCAAACTTCTTGTTTTCAGAACTTTCAAATAAATGAAATGCTTCTCTTACAACTTGCTGCCCACGATATAACATGAATAATATAATCCCAAGCAAAATTAGTCTGCGTTCTATCATCAGGTTTGTGACTTTAAGCATGAATGCAAAAATAAGAGCAATTACAGTCATTCCTAGATTGATGAAACCTACTTTAAAACCCATACGCTTAACATTCCTAGGGATAGTAAGCAGTTCATCTGAAATGCCATATGGCTTGAAGAATTTAATAATGAGATTTATCACCTCCCGAATTAAAGTTTTTAATCTTTCCTGTTTCTTCATGTGTCTTCCTCCTTAATTATATATGAAAGAAAAAATTTTATATAAAGGTATACTCCCTACATTTTTATTATACCATATTTACATAATATTTTCCAAATATAACAATTCAATTATTAACAGTCATTGACTTACTAAATTGAATATGATAAAATTTAACAGGAGGATGATAAACTATGATTAAAGAAAAATTATTAAATGATTTAAAAGAATCAATGAAAGACAAAAACTTGATAAGAAAAAATACAATTCAAATGGTAAGAGCTGCTGTACTTCAAGTTGAAAAGGATAAACAAATTGAGCTAACAGACGAACAAGTTATAGAAATTATTGCAAAGGAATCAAAGAAGAGAAAAGATGCAGAAGCAGAATTTGAAAGAAGTGGAAGAGAAGACTTAATAAAACAAAATAAAGAGGAAATAGAAATACTTGCTGAATATTTACCAAAACAACTTTCAGTTGAAGAAGTTGAGACAATAGTAAAAACAGTAATAGAAGAAACAGGTGCAACAAGCATGAAGGATATGGGAACTGTAATGAAATCTGCAAAAGAAAAAATTGGTGCATCAGCAGATGGACGAACAATTAGTGAAGCAGTTAAAAAAATGCTGTCATAAAGTTGACATAAAGCAAAACAAAGTGATATAATATAGTGGTAAATTGTTTATAGATTTTCGCGAAAGGAGAATTATGCAGAAATGGGTAAAACAATCAAAGACTTTTCACGGAAGCGAATTGCAATGATTGCGAAGCAGTATGCAGCATCAAGCTCACCACACGCTCATACAAAAATTTCTGAAGAACATGGAATTAGCGATAGCACTTTTTATAACATCTTAAAAAAAGCGGTAGTGGAAAACATTGTTGATATTGAAACTGTAAGACTCATGGCACAAAAAGCCATGGACAACTCTGAAGCCAAAGTTGGAAGAAATGCTAGAAAACGGTCTTTTAAACACTATCAAAGTCTTGTAGTTAAAAGAACGGAGTATATGCTTCCAAAGAACAAAGCAATAGTGCTTACAAAAGATTATGCGGATACTGAAAACACAAAAGAACAATTTATTGCAAGCATGTACGTAACAGATGCACTTTTAAACAGAACCATTTTAAAATGCATTGTCGAAAATTGGGTATCTGATGAAGTTGTACTCAAACTTAAAGAAAAATCTTTGAGAAAAGACAGCAGTCCAAAGGTACAAGAATTTTGGGAACAAACTGAAGCTTTGCGTAGCGAAAACCAAAAGACCTAGGAGAAATCTCCTGGGTCTAATTTATTTCTACTAATATAACATCATCTCCGATGCATTTTATATTCTGCCAAGGAATAACTAAGTCATTAGATGCAAATACATTAAAAAGTTTAGTACTACCAGGAACAATTATAGAAGTGATAATTCCAGTTTCAAGATTTGCTGTAACATCTTGAACAAAACCAAGTCTTTTTCCATCAACAATATTAATAACTTCCTTATGTTTAAAATCTAACCCCTTATTTCCCATAAATACCCCTCTAAATATTGTATTCTTGAGAAGTAAATTAATTACAGGTAAACGCAAAATAATATGGTAAATTACTCCAGAAATAAAAATATAAAACTTTTTAAACTTTTTTTGAAAAAAGTGTTGACACGCAACTAAAAAAGTAGTAATATATATAAGTACCAACTAAATATGAAGACACAATTATATAGAAAGTAGTATATAATTAGTAATATTTAAGGCGAAGAATAAAGACAGAAAATTACTAATTTTTTTGTTGGAAAAAAGTTAAAAAATATTACAAAAAAGTGTTGACAAAGTTAAAAATAAATGGTACAATAAATGACGTTCTCGATTTTGAAGAGAGGACGAAAGTACATTGAAAAATAAACAATAAAATCCTTTAAATGAGTTTTAGAATCGTCTAACCAACGATTCGTACTAAACCAAAAATTTGGAGAAAACCAAAAGTAAAAATCAAGAAACAGGAGTGCAAGAAATTGCACCAAATCAAACTGATATGTAAGGTCTCGAAAGAGACAGTATATATACAATTAATTAGAGAGTTTGATCCTGGCTCAGGATTAACGCTGGCGGCGCACATAAGACATGCAAGTCGAACGGAAGTCGTTATAACTCAGAACAAAGATTTATCTGAGGGACGAGATATAACAATGGCTTTAGTGGCGGACTGGTGAGTAACACGTAAGAAACCTGCCTATTAGAGGGGAATAACAACGAGAAATCGTTGCTAATACCGCATAAGCTAGTAGTACCGCATGGTACAGCTAGAAAAGGAGAAATCCGCTAATAGATGGTCTTGCGTCCGATTAGCTAGTTGGTGGGGTAACGGCCTACCAAGGCAACGATCGGTAGCCGAGCTGAGAGGCTCAACGGCCACATTGGGACTGAGATACGGCCCAGACTCCTACGGGAGGCAGCAGTCGGGAATATTGCGCAATGGAGGAAACTCTGACGCAGTGACGCCGCGTATAGGAAGAAGGTTTTCGGATTGTAAACTATTTTAGACAGGGAAGAAATTGACAGTACCTGTAGAATAAGCTCCGGCTAACTACGTGCCAGCAGCCGCGGTAATACGTAGGGAGCAAG